>JAAGKN010000217.1_pt1 | contig 66654 bp, 54 predicted proteins | sample 6206371 | NCBI WGS metagenome assembly JAAGKN01 (sample SAMN11533720, study PRJNA540317) | gut metagenome | isolation source: fecal pellets from male and female animal of same cohort | host: Peromyscus leucopus | place: USA:CA | collected 2017
CGATAGGCTTCTGGGCAATCCTGAGGGCTATAGCGACAGCCTCATCACCTATGTCACCGACCGCCTCGGCCACGATATGCGCTACGCTATAGACTCCCGCAAACTTCAGCGCGAGCTCGGCTGGGAGCCATCGCTCCAATTCGAGGAGGGCATCGAAAAGACCGTCCGCTGGTATCTTGACAATCAGGAGTGGATGGACAACATCACCTCGGGCGAATACGAAAGATACTACGAATCCATGTACAAAGACAGATAAATATTAATTTTACCTATTTCTTCCTATTTGGTATTAGATATAAAGAAAAGGAGAATAATAAAATAAAGAAATGCAATTTGCCCTGTCGCTATAAATAGTAACAGGGCAAATTGTATTTTATAGTTGTGCTAAGCGATGGTTTATTAATTGAAAACACTTGTCAATTTCAATATCAAACACAGAGTAAATCTCTATCAAACATAGCATCAAACATCTACTATATAAATCCCATTTAGATAGAATAAAATAGGTCTGCCAACTGAATGACAGACCTATTTATTTTGTTGGATAATAGCACTATAGGCTATTTTGGGAATCTAAGGATTAATCCTCGATGGCAGCCTGCGCCGCAGCTACGCGGGCGATGGGCACGCGGAAGGGTGAGCAGTTACGTAGTTCATGCCGAGTTTTGCGCAGAACTTAACTGATGAGGGTTCACCACCGTGCTCGCCGCAGATACCTACCTTGAGTTCGGGCTTGGTGGCGCGGCCTTTCTTAACACCCATTTCTACGAGCTGGCCTACACCTTCCTGGTCGAGAACTTCGAACGGGTCGGTCTTGATGATGCCGTGTTCCTTGTAGAACTTGAGGAACTTGGGAGCGTCGTCGCGAGAGAAACCGAAGGTCATCTGGGTAAGGTCGTTTGTACCGAATGAGAAGAATTCGGCAACCTCGGCGATCTGGTTGGCTACGAGAGCTGCACGGGGTACCTCGATCATTGTACCAACCTTGTACAGCACGGTGTGGCCGGTTTCCTCGAATACCTTGGCTGCGGTGAGGTGGATGACATCTGCCTGATTCTGGATTTCCTTGAGCGAACCTACGAGAGGAATCATGATTTCGGGGTGAACGTCGATGCCGCGGGCCTTGACAGCGAGAGCTGCCTCGATGATGGCGCGGGTCTGCATCTCGGTGATTTCGGGGTAGGTGATACCGAGACGGCAGCCACGGTGACCGAGCATGGGGTTGAATTCTTCGAGTGAGTCAACTTTAGCCTTAACCTCTTCGAGAGAGATACCCATTTCCTCAGCCATTCTTTCTGGGTTGCAGTCTGGTGAGGTACGAACTCGTGCAACGGGGGATCGAGAAGACGGATGGTCACGCCGAAGCCGTCCATAGCCTCGAAGATGCCTTCGAAGTCGCCACGCTGCATGGGGAGGAGTTTGGCGAACGCTGCACGACGGCCTTCAACGTCAGAAGCAAGAATCATCTCACGTACGGCCTTGATGCGGTCACCTTCGAAGAACATGTGTTCTGTACGGCAGAGACCGATACCCTGTGCACCGAAGTGGCGTGCCTTCTTGGCATCGCGGGGAGAGTCGGCGTTGGTGCGGACGAGAGTCTTGGTGTATTTAGCAGCGAGGTTCATGATTGCGCCGAAGTCACCGTCGAGTTCGGGTCAGCGGTGGGAACCTGACCGTCATAAACCTCACCGGTAGAACCGTTGAGTGAAATCCAGTCACCTTCCTTGTAGACTTTGCCACCCATTTCGACGGTCTTGGCCTTGTAGTCAACCTTGATTTCGCCGGCACCTGATACGCAGCACTTACCCATACCGCGGGCAACAACGGCAGCGTGAGAGGTCATACCGCCACGCATTGTGAGGATACCCTGAGCCACAGCCATACCGCGGAGGTCTTCGGGAGAGGTCTCGATACGGACGAGAACAACTTTGCGCTTCTTCTCAGCCCATGCCTCAGCTTCGTCAGCAGAGAATACAATCTGACCGCTAGCAGCACCGGGAGATGCGGGAAGACCCTTGGCTACTACCTTGGCGCGCTTGAGGGCATCCTTGTCGAATACGGGGTGGAGGAGCTCGTCGAGTTTCTGGGGCTCCATGCGCATGAGCACGGTCTTTTCGTCGATCTTGCCTGCGCGGAGAAGATCCATGGCGATCTTGACCATAGCAGCGCCGGTGCGCTTGCCGTTACGGGTCTGGAGCATCCAGAGCTTGCCGTCCTGGATGGTGAACTCCATATCCTGCATATCCTTGTAGTAGTCCTCAAGCTTGTGTGCGATAGCGATGAGCTCAGCAGCGCAGTCAGGCATTGACTCCTCGAGTGAAGGATATTTTGCTACGCGCTCCTCTTCGCTGATGCCCTGGAGGGCAGCCCAGCGGCGTGAGCCTTCGATGGTGATCTGCTGAGGTGTGCGGATACCGGCAACCACGTCCTCACCCTGAGCGTTGATGAGGTATTCACCGTTGAAGATGTTCTCACCGGTGGCGGCGTCGCGGCTGAATGCCACACCGGTAGCTGAGTTGTCGCCCATGTTGCCGTAAACCATTGCCTGAACGTTGACGGCAGTACCCCATTCTTCGGGAATCTGGTTCATGCGGCGATAGAGGATAGCGCGCTCGTTCATCCAGCTGTCAAACACAGCGCAGATACCACCCCAGAGCTGTTCCCAAGCGCTGTCGGGGAAGTCTTTGCCGGTGTAATCCTTAACGGCAGCCTTGAAGAGCTTAACAAGTTCTTGAGGTCGTCAACGTCGAGTTCGGTGTCGAGCTTCACGCCCTTTCCTCTTTCACCTTGTCCATGATAGCCTCGAAGGGATCGATGTCGGTTTTGCTCTTGGGCTTCATGCCGAGAACAACGTCGCCATACATCTGTACGAAACGACGGTAGCTGTCCCATGCGAAGCGGGGATTGCCGCTCTTTTCGGCCAGTAGCTACAGTAGCATCGTTCATACCGAGGTTGAGGACAGTGTCCATCATACCGGGCATCGAAGCGCGTGCACCTGAACGTACGGATACGAGAAGAGGATTGGTAGGGTCGTTGAACTTTTTGCCTGTAAGCTGCTCTACGTGAGCAATAGCAGCTTCAACATCCTTCTGGAGGCGTTTCACTACTTCGTCACGACCATACTGGGTGTATTCGGTACAGACTTCGGTGGTAATGGTGAAGCCGGGAGGCACGGGCATACCGAGAAGGTTCATCTCAGCAAGGTTGGCACCCTTGCCGCCAAGGAGATTGCGCATTGAGGCATTGCCTTCAGCTTTGCCATCTCCAAAAGTATAAACTCTTTTCATTTGTGATTAGATATTGATATTATAATTTGAGTTTTAATTTCGTCTATTTCTGAGAGAGTCGGAGGTTAACTAAGAGCAGGCTGCGAACTTTAAAAAGTGTCTATGTTGCCTACATAATGTGCAAAGGTAATGTTTTTTTTCAGTAGAGTCAAGAAATTTATCTAACTTTTATCAAAATTATGGATGATTAGCGTTGGATATATATTTTAACTGAAAATAGATGAAAATATAAAAAATAAGAAAAAGAGAATCGACCGAATGTCAAAGAATGACAAACGGTCGATTTTTGTTATTATTATGCAGCTTCATGCCGCATGGTTCAGATGATTATTGACGGGGAGAATCTTTTGTCCAGTTCTCAGGCTCGATATTGTAGTTTATCAAGTCGTTGTAATCAGTCTCTTTGTTAGGAATACAGATACACCAGTTGTTTTTGCCATATTTGTCGAAGCTACCACCTGTTGAACCTGAACCTGCAAATTGTGGATGCCAGTTACCACCTTCACTCCAACCTTTGCGTACCATGTCCACATTCCATCGTTTCTGGTCGAAGAAATGGCGTCCTTCACCCCAAAGGTCAAAACGCTTGTATAGTTTTACCTCTGTGAGGAGTGCATCGCCAGAGAGTGAGCATGTGTAATTGGGTTGATAAGGTCTTACCGCTTCTTCAAGAAGAGAACGTACCTTAGCGTCGTTACCTCCAAGCATACATAGTGCCTCTGCTTCGTTGTAAATCATTTCTGCTGCGCGCATAAGAGGTGTGCAACCGATTGAACGGTCGTCGATTTTTTGGAATTTAGTACACATATAGGCATATATATATGTATTCTTCGAATCGATTCGGTCTGCATATTCTTTCTTTACTCGGGTATAGAAATCGCCCTTGGTAGCGCGACCGGAGTCTGATGTAGACCATCCAGATTCACCTTCCTTAGGAACCATAAACAAGTCATAACGTGCATCGTCTGCGGGAATCTGTTCGATTAGACTTTTGTCAATCGAACCGATGTTTTTATAACCTTTTGAAGAACCGGTATTGGCGCCCACGTAAGCGAAGAATCCATATACACCCAAGTTTTCAGTAGCGTCGGTGTAGGTCTCCCACATCCACTCACTGTTGGCGGTGTTGAATCCTTTCCAGTACTCTGTAGCATCCATGAGGTTATAGCCTTTACGAGCTTCTGCCGCATGAGTAGCAGCAGTGGCCCAATCCTGCTTTGCAAGTGCTGCACGAGAATATATGCCGTGGGCTATAGACGCGTCAGTTCTCCATAATTTGTCACCACGGGTAAGCGAGGTCTGAGAGAATAGGTCAAGAGCCTGGTCAAGGTCGGCATAAATCTGGTCATACACTTCGCCAAGTGATGAGCACGCAATATCACCTGTGCTATCATCGAGTCGGAGGGGAACACCTCGGCTTTCACCATTACGGGAATCAACCCAACGTTTGCTGTACAAACCTACAAGCTGAGTATAAGCATGGGCACGATATACTAATGCCTGAGCGATGTAAAAGTTGCGTTCCTCCTGAGTGCCGGCAGCTTCATTCCCGTGTATGATGATGGAGTTGGCATTGGATATAAGTTTATAATAGTAGTACCAAGGGAAGTAAGTAGACCCGGAGGTGGCAACTTCATTATAGTTGGAGTTTACTATATCCACATACGAGGTCGCATTGCTATACTGAGCATCTGAACTTCTGTATGAGCCATACCACAAGGTGATTGTAGCTTCACCGTTGTAACCCTGTCGACCGAAACCTTTTGAAGAATAAGAGTCGGACATTATAAGGCTAAGACCGTTGGAGGCTCCATCAAGCATTTGGGTGTTTGCGAAAATCATTGATGTTGATACATCTTTCTCAGGCGAAACATCCAGATAATCATCAGAGCAGCTTACTAAACCGAATGCTCCGAAGATACAAAGTGTTATAATTGATTTTTTCATTGTGATAGCGAAGTTAAATGTTTAGAAAGATACATTAAGGGCGAATGTATATACTCGTGCGATTGGCATCATGTTGTAAACATAACCGCTCATGTACTGTGATACTGGGAGACCCTTGCGCTTGGTATTTGTCCACACATTTTCAGCTGAGAAAGATAGATAAGCTGAGTTGAGTGAAAGCGGACGAAGCACAGTTTTCGGAAGGTGATATGAGAAGTTGATGTTTTTGAGAGCAACATAGTTGCGGCTTATAAGGAAACGGTCGGAAGTCGCATTGTTGTACTGATTAGCCTGGTCAATGATAGGGTTAATCGAACTATTTATGCGGTTAGGAGATGTTTCGGTCATGCCTTCAGGTGTACCATTCCATGAGTTTAGAAGGTCCACATGGTAATTGCGTGCATAATTAGCAGATACCGACATCAATGAAGAATAACCTGAGTCCATAATCTTACCGCCGAGTGAGTAGGTCATCATTAATGAAAGATGGAAATTTTTCCATGCGAAGTTTCCGGTAACAGAACCGTAAACCTTAGGAAGAGCTTGCCCACGGAAATCTCTCTTAGCGTAAGTTGTGGTGTTGACGTAATACTTACCATCGATGCATTTATACTCTCCTTGTTTCATTGCTTCTGACACAAGTACATCGTTTTCGTATTTACCGCCAATGATATCGCCATTGTCAGCTACAATATGATAGTCGTCAAGATTCGCATCGTAGAGACTCATACCGTCCATCATATCCACACCAGCCCAATGGTAGGTGAACCATTCGTAACGGCTTTTGCCTTCTACAATTTTCTGAGAGCCGGATAAAATACCATCTTTATTCTGTTCGGGCAATTTAATTATCTTATTAGTCAATGTGGTTAAGTTTGCCGCCAGATTGATAGTCCAATCTCTGTTGGTGAAAACGTCCACGTCAGTGTTTATTTCAATACCACGGTTGGAGAGTGTGCCAAGATTTTTGGTAATGGTGCTTTCCGGACTTGAGGTTGAAGTAGCTCCGCCAGATAGGGGATTGTAAACATCAAATATCAGGTCTTTGTTTCGTTTGTCGTAATATTCGAGGCTGAGATTCCAACGGTTGAAAAGACGACCTTCAAGACCTATACCCCATGATTCTCCGGTTTCCCATTTCAGGTCGGTCGCTGCAAGTTGATTGATTACATAAGCAGGATTGCCGCCCTTGGTGTCAGCATCGTAAAGCGCATAATATGCATAGTAGTCGCAACCAGCGTCGTTACCTACCTGACCCCAATTGGCACGGAGTTTACCATTGGTAATCCAAGTTTGATTTTTCATGAAATCTTCAGCAGTGAAAAGCCAGTTGGCACCAACAGAACCGAAGTTACCCCAGCGTATATCTTTTGCAAAACGAGATGAACCGTCACGACGGAATGACCCCTCAAGATTATAGCGGTCGTTAAAGCTGTACTGAACTCTACCAAGGAATGACTCTGTGCGATAGCGGTCTTTGTATCCTGTAAGAGAAGAAATAGTTGAGAAGTTTACGAGAGCTTCAAGACCTTCTACGCTGACACCTTGCTTGCGACCATAGGTATAGTCTCGACCATAGGAATAATTTTCATGACCAAGGAGCACGTTGATATAATTTTTCCCGTAAGTTTTGTTCCAGGTAAGTTGCTGCTGGAATGTCCAGGTTTTATAATTATAAACATATTTGGCAAGTTTACCATCAGTACCTTTAGCCGAACCGCCAATGATTGCTGAACCATAGCTGGTGTATTCCTGATTACGGGTACTCAGATTGCCCTTCATTGTGAAAGTAAATCCGTAGGGTAGGATGAAATCAACATAAGCTGTGGAGTTAGATGTGTTACGTTTGGTCCTATCATGGTTTACTTCACTTTCCCAAATTGAATGGTTAGCCTGAAGTTGGTAACGTGTCGGTATTTCCTGTGTAATGCCATCGGCATCAACATGAGAGTAATAACCGGGGTCATACTGGCGGTTTCCATCGGCATCAAGAATATATTCGCCTGTATTCACATCATGAAGATGCACCGGATATATAGGAGCTATGACGCGATAGAAGTAGAATGGGTTAGTGGTTGATGAAGAGTCATCGCCTGTTTGGTCACCAGCTGAATTGTTTGTTTTTTGATGAGAAACATTTACCTGTAATCCAGCTTTGAACCAGGGTCGAGGATTAATATTGACTGCTGCACGACCATTTAGACGGTTGAAGCCTGCATCGCGTGTATAACCGTTCTCATTTAAATAATTGAGTGAGAAGTAATAATCGCTATATTCTGTAGCGCCTGCACCTGAGAAATTGTACTCAGCACGATAACCTTTTTTGATGCTTTGGTCATACCAGTCAAGGTCTTCTCCAAATAAGGGGTTAATTCTTACACCGGCTGCCATTTTACCATTCTCATCAAAAAGGCTGCTTTCCGGTGCGTCAAAAATATTGATTACTGCTCGCTGTTCAATAAGGTTCTTGAGTGTATAATCTCGAGCTGTTGCGATATCGGCGGGATTGGTTCTGTCGAGACCCTTGATATTAATCTGGTTATTGAACATGTTGGCATATTCAATTTCCATAAATTGGTAAGGATTCACAGTCTCATAGTCTGCTTGACCGCGTTCATACCAGCCTTGTGAGGTCTTGAAAGTAAAGGTCGGCTTTTTTACTTTTGATTTCTTTGAAGTAAGAAGTATAACGCCGTTTGATGCGCGGTTACCGTAGAGTGCGCATGATGCAGCATCCTTTAATACTGAGATTGATTCAATATCCTCAGGTGCAATATCCGATATATTGCCGTCGTAAGGCACACCATCGAGGACGATAAGTGGTGAATTGCTACCGTTAACAGTTCCGATACCACGAATGTTGATTGATACATCAGAACCGGGCTGACCTACGGCACCTGTCACAGAGATACCAGAGGATGCTCCTTCAAGCGCTGAAGTCACACTCGATACCGGACGTGTTTCGATATCTTTAGAGTTTACTTGCGAGATAGCACCTGTAATTGACGATTTTTTCTGTGTACCGTAAGCCACAACAACAACTTCATCGAATGCCTCGATAGCTGTTTCCAGATAGATTTTCAAGTCTGGGGCTATTTTTACCTCTTGTGTTTTCATGCCGATGTACGAAACCATAAGATTGGTTGCTTTATCAGGCACATCGAGTTTAAATCCACCATCGATATCAGTTGCTGCACCGATTTGAGTGCCTTTCACTAACACAGAAGCCCCCACAATAGGTTCTTGTGTAGAGGCATCATACACTGTACCGCGTACGATGCGGGCGAACGCCGACCCTGTAATCATGGTCAACGCTGTTAAGAGTACTATTAATCTTTGTCTCATAACAAGAAAATTATAATTGGTAATGAAATTGGTTATTCTGCAAAACGAGCTGAAAATCCGTCAAGTTTATCCATGTAGTAACGGCGCAAATCGCTCCATTTGTAATAGCAACCGTTTACAGGTACTATCGGAAGGGATGCTTCTGCCTCATTTAGAAGCACTTTTACAAGCACATCGTCAGGGTTATAGGTTTTAGTCCATACCGGACGGTAAAATATTATCTGGATGTTGCTCCCCATAGGGAATATTTCATAGTTACGCCAGTTGTCAGCAAGGGTGGTGAGGTCAGTAGTCTCATAGGCTGCATTGTTCAACTCCATTAGTACTGACAGCGGCAGGAGTATTGATTCATGTCCGAATCTCAGGTTGGCGCTTTGTTTAGGCGATACCATTGCAGTGTCGGCTGATTCGATGATGTTGCGCAAGAGCACTCGCTGATTATAAGGAACTCGGTTGTTAGTCAGAGGTGTGTTGCCGGCAGTGAGATACCATCCTACATTACGGAGCAACCATTCGTTGTGAAGTTCCTCTGGAGTGAAAAGGTCGTACATTGAGTCCTGGTTGTCATGGCTTTGAGTGTTGATGGCTATGTCAAAGATTCCTTTGAAAATCTTGCGGTCTCCTATACTGTCTGTCACAAACTTGCGGTCGGTGAAAATCTTGTCATAGAAAGCTGTGGGAGTGGGAAGAAGTTTAGCATATGCGTCTTCATATTTCTCTTCAGCTGCTTTACTGAGTTTTTTTGCTACAGTATCGGTGCTGTTGTAGGCAAGTATTTTCTGTGTTGTTCTTGATGCATCGCAGGTTATCTGGAGCTCAGGACAGATGGTCTGTAGCTCTGCGATTTCGTTAGCCATGGAGAGAATGCAACGTATTATCACAGTGGATTTGGCATCCACGTGTGTGCCCGGCACGAATATTTCGGGAAAATTTTTCACCATGCGACGTGCTATATCACGATGTTGGCGGTGACCCAATGGTGTGAGTTCGCCTATTCGCCCTTTGGATTCATCGCGAATCTCTTTAAGTTGTGATAGTAAATCCTTGCCTCTCGGAGTGAGTTTGTCATGTTTATTTGCAAGTTCAAGCAACTCTACAGGACGGTCATATTTATCATCGCTCAGCAACCAACGGCTACCGTGACGTCCGTAATGCTCCATGTGGAAAGGCACATAACCCTTGGGTGCTTCACTGAGGGTAGGAAGCCCATAGGCAGGACGAGGATATGCAAGATATTGACTCCCCGCTTGATACGGGTCGACCATGGATTTTGCCGGCTCCTGCGCTTTTACTGAAGTAGATATGAGCAGGGATGTAAAAACACATAAGGAGCAGAGGATGTTGTTACTTTTGGTTTTCATGACTAACTATTAATTTGTGAGCATATATCCACACTAATTTGCACTTTGTAAGGATAGATGCAAATTTAATTAATAATTAACACAAAGTAACTCTACTTATATTAAAATAAGTTAAATCTATGTCGTTTTTTGGAAATTTGCCATATCAATGACAAATTGACGACTCTGAAATGTCAATTTCTTAACGTTTATTCGTAGCTTATGGCTCTGGAAGGAGGTATGGTGGTAATGATGGCAGACGGCAATATAAGGATAAGGAAAGCCAGAATGACCACAGCACCGTTAAGTAGCAAAATTGATGGTATGCTAATGAGCACCGGCACATGGTTCAGATAATATGCATCAGGATTGAGTGGTAGAATATGAGTGGTTTCTTGGATGGCAATAAGTGAAATCCCGATGACGTTGCCTATTACAAGTCCGAATGCAAGTATGCGTAGGGTGAGGAGCACGAAGGTAGTACGAATCTGACGGTCGGTGGCTCCAAGGGCTTTCAGGATACCTATCATTGTAACTCTACGGAGTATCAGCATGAATAGCGATGAAACGAGTGTGAGAGCTCCGAGCATCGCCATTAGTGTCAGGATTACCACCACGTTAGTGTCAAGAAGGGCAAGCCAGTTGAAATAGATAGCGGCGGAATCGTGAATATTTCCTACAGAATATAAACGACCGGTCTGACCTTTATAGAGAGCTTCGGTTAATTGCTCTGTCAGAAGTCTTTCGGTGCTGTCAATTTCTTTGTCAGAGGAGAGTCCGGTGATTTCAACTACTGTGCCCTGAGTTTCCGGTAGATTCCCAAGCTGTTGTAGCATTGGGAGAGTAGAAAATATATAATGCTTATCGTATTCGATGAAATGTGTGTCGTAGATAGCGGCTATTTTTAGTCGTCTTGTACGGTAAGAGGAGTTCTCACCAAGAAAATATGCATCAACCTTATCGTGTAGTTTAAGGTTGAGAGCAGATGCGATGGCGTTGGATATAATGATATGGTAGCGGGTAGAGTCAGCTTCGTAATCAGGTATTGAGCCTTCAATGATATTCTCACGTACGAATTTCCAGTCATGTTTACGGTCCATTCCTTTTATAACGGCTCCAGTGAAATTATCAGTAGTTTTGATAATGGCTGGTTGGCGGATAGTGAGAGTGACAGCAGTTCCGGATGGGAGGGAATTCAATGCGTTAGCGATACTGTCGATATCTACTGTCGGTACTTCTCGGTCAGTTGATGAGAGAAGGCGAGAAATGGTGATTTGGGAGTCAAAACCGGTGAATTTTTGCCTTACTTCATGTCGGAATCCCATCAAAATAGCTATTGATACGAGCATTATTACCATTGAGAGAGCTATTCCGGTCACAGCAATGACTATTCCAGTCCGGGATTTTCCCCCGACTGGCTTAAGTGATAACCGACTTGCTAAAAAGAATGGAAATGACATTGCTTTACCTTCGTGTTTTGGAGATTCTGTTTAACTGCTCCTTGGTCTGAGTTGCAAAGGTAAGAATAAAAATTATACCAACAAGCCTATTTGATAGACTATGAATGCGAATATCCACGCTACAGCAGTGTTGTAGAGTACAGAGAATAGTCCGTAGCGAGGATTTCCAGTCTCCTTGACAATAGCAGTTACAGTGGCTATACAAGGACAGTAAAGCAATACGAACACCATAAAACTTAGAGCGGCAGCGGCTGTGAAGTCTGGTTTTCCTGTTGCTGGATTGGGCGCTGTGAGGCGGGTTGAAAGTGTCTGTTCGGAAGCTTCCTCATCACCGGTATAGAGTACACCAAGAGTTGATACCACAATTTCCTTTGCCGGGACTCCAGCAAGAGCCGCCACTGACGCACGCCAATGGAATCCAAGTGGTTCCATGACAGGATTTATAGCTTTGCCCATCATCTCAAGATAGCTGTCGTTATTGAGGTCAATTGCAGAATCATCAGCTATAACGTTTGTGTCATCGGCGTTGATAGCGGTGGCTTCCTCATTATGAGTGGGAAAGTAATTTAGTGCCCACACTAATATGCTTGCGAAGAGAATTATGCCTCCCATCTTTTTCAGATATTGTTCTCCTTTACCCCACATGTGGCGTAGAGTCGCTTTGAGGGTTGGGATACGGTAGGGAGGAAGTTCCATTACAAATGGAGTCACATCCTCTCCGAAGTAGAAGCGGCGTAATAGACGGGCAGTAAGCGCAGCGACAAGTATACCTAATATATATATGCTCATGAATACCAAGGTTGCATGATTAGGGAAGAAAGTACCTATGAGTAATACATATATAGGCAGTCGTGCTGAGCAACTTATGAATGGATTTATCAATATTGTGATGATGCGGCTTGAACGGCTCTCTATAGAACGTGATGCCATGATGGATGGTACGGTACATCCGAATCCCATCACTAACGGAATGAATGATTTTCCGTGGAGTCCCAGACGGTGCATAACCTTATCCATTATAAATGCAGCGCGTGCCATGTAGCCTGAATCTTCCATGAATGATATGCATAGGTAGAGAATCAGAATGTTGGGTAGAAAGACTATGACACCGCCGACGCCACCGATTATACCATCAGCAATCAGAGCTTTAAGGGCACCGTCGGGCAGATGCTCCTTGACAATGTCGCCGAGCCATCCCACAAGGCTTTCAATCCATTCCATCGGGTAGGAGCCAATCTCAAAGGTTGCCCAGAATATGAAACACATTATGGCGAGAAATATTGGAAAGCCGAAAAGCCTATTGGTCACTATTGTGTCTAAAATATGTGTTGAGGTTATTTCCGAGCTCTTCTCCTTGACCATTGTCTCAGCGAGGGCACCGGCAATGAAACCGTATTTTTCATTAGCGATTGCCGAGGTTATATCCTCATCTGGATGCAGTTGGTTGAAACGTGCAAGCTGTTGGTCGCGTAGAGCGAATATCTCGTTGGAATCCGGAAGCTCCCGTATGAGATTTTCTACTTCAGCATCTTTCTCAAGCAGTTTTATGGCAAGATATCGTGGTGAGAAATGTTTCCCGATATATGGGTCAGTCTTCAACTGGTCCTTAAGTTCTTTAAGTGCGTTCTCAATGTCATTGCCGAGACTTATGTGGATGTGACGGACTGATTGTTCTGTTCCTTCATGGACACGGATTACGGTGTCAAACAGTTCATCGATTCCTTTGCCGGTTTTAGCTGTCGTAGGTACAATAGGCACACCAATCATTTTGCCGAGAGTCTTGAAGTCAAGGCGTGTGCCATCGCGCTCAAGTTCGTCATACATATTGAGTGCTATCACCATGCTTCGGTCCATGTCAATGAGCTCGGTGGTGAGATAGAGATTACGCTCGAGATTTGAACCATCTACCACGTTGATGATTACATCAGGTGTCTCATCTTTCAGATATCTGCGTACATAGAGCTCCTCAGGTGAGTAGGACGCAAGAGAATATGTCCCTGGAAGGTCTACGATGTTGAATGTATATCCTTTGTGTTGAAATTTTCCTTTCTTTGCGTCTACAGTTACTCCGCTGTAATTCCCTACATGCTCGCGAGACCCCGATGCTATATTGAAAAGCGAAGTCTTTCCGCAATTGGGATTGCCGATTAGAGCGACGTTGATAGTCTTGTGCCTTTGGTTGCCGCGCATGTTTTCCAACATACCATCAGGATTGTCTATCGTATTGGTATGGCTAAGTGCCATTGATTCATGCTCTGAATTACCGCTGATTACATCAACTTCTACGAGTTCTGCCTCTGAGCGCCGTAGTGATACCTCATAGTCCATTATCTGATATTTGATGGGGTCTTTTAATGGGGCAGCCATCAATACCTTTATTTCGCGTCCTTTCACAAAACCCATTTCAATCATGCGTTTGCGAAATGCTCCATGTCCTAATATCTTGACCACAATTGCTTTGTCGCCTGTGGAAAGTTGAGATAGTCTCTTCATGATGATTAATTTTAATCGTTGCCTATGGCGCGGGGAAGTGATGCGCTGATATATGCGGTAACAAACATGCAAATTTCGTGATTATTCTTGAGAGCTCAAATACCTAAAAATAGTGATATTTTATTTTTCAACATGTAAGACTCAGGTTCGGGTAATGCTTGAGTTGTGTCTTGATAAGATGGTATCAATGCAATATTTTTAATGTTTTTAAGTTATAAGTAATGAAGATGGCTTAGAAACAGATGAATTCGAATCGAAAAATATATCTCTTGTTATCATTTCTGACATGCATCGCATTTGGCGTGTATGCTGAGGGTAAAGAAGATTTTAATCCCGTGCAGACTGGAGTGACCTCATTAGGAATTACTCCTGATGCGCGCGGTGCGGCTATGGGTGATATAGGAGCAGCTACTGACCCGGATGTAAATAGTCAGTTCTGGAATCCGTCAAAGTATCCTTTTGCGTATAGCCGTGGTGCGGTTGGTATAAGTTATACTCCCTGGTTGCGCAAAATTGTAAATGACATATATATAGCCTATCTTGCCGGCTTTTGGAAGATTGGAGGAGAGGATATTCAGGCAATTTCTGCGTCTTTGCGGTATTTTTCCCTGGGGGAGGTTACTACAACTTCTCCCGGTCAGACAGGGGAGGTGCAATCGCTTAATCCATATGAGATGGCTGTGGATATAGGATATTCGCGCAAATTGTCAGAGAATTACTCAATGGGTATTGTGTTCCGTTATATTTATAGCGACCTTGGGTTCAGTGACAGTTATGCTGGTGACCAATCCACCGGCGCGTCAGCTTTTGCTGCGGATATATCCGGTTATTATACCTCTTATCCTATTGTAGGTAGAAATGAGTGCCAGTGGTCATGGGGATGGAATCTCTCCAATATAGGAACAAAAGTATCTTATAACCATGGTGATAATCCAGCATTTCTTCCAACTAATTTGCGTATAGGCACTACATTTACATTCCCTCTTGCAAATTATCATAATCTTACGTTGGGTTTGGATTTGAATAAGCTTCTTGTGCCCACCATGCCTCGTCGTATTGATTATGAAGATGGTAGTGATGGCGAGATAGATTATGTAAAAGCTTACAAGGATTGGCAAGACATGTCGCCTATTACTGGCATTTTTAAGTCATTCAGCGATGCTTCTGGCGGATTTAAGGAAGAATTGCGTGAAATAGGTGTTTCTCTTGGCGCTGAGTATAGTTATAACCAGCAGTTTTTTCTACGGGGTGGCTATTATTATCAAAATCCTAAAAAAGGGAATCAGCAATATTTAGGTATAGGAGCAGGCTTTGCATTCAAGGCATTGCGTCTTGATGCCTCCTATATGGTGGCTACGGCGCAGACCTCTCCACTTGACCAGACTCTTCGTTTTACCCTTACGTTTGATATGGATGGGATAAAAGATATTTTCGGGATTTAACGTTAAGAGATTTTTTAAAGAATTATTTAAACAGTAGATAAAAAAGTTTTTATGATACGTACTGGAATTGGTTATGATGTGCATAAATTGGTGACAGACCGCCGATTGATACTTTGTGGGGTTGATATTCCCTATGAAAAAGGTTTGCTTGGTCATAGCGATGCGGATGTGGCTCTGCATGCTCTTTCCGACGCTATACTTGGGGCTGCTGCTATGCGCGATATAGGTTACCATTTTCCGGATACTGACCAGGCGTATGCAGGAGCTGATTCCAGAGTGCTTCTCAGGGCAGTTGTAGGCATTATTAAAGCTAAAGGCTTTGTGATAAATAATGTGGATGTCACTATAATTGCTCAGCGTCCTAAATTATTAAACTATATTCCGGAAATGATTGAGAATATTGCCGCAGACCTTTCGATTTCAATTGATTGTGTTTCTGTTAAAGCTACTACAACAGAACATCTCGGTTTCACCGGTAGGGGAGAAGGAATAGCATCTATGGCTATTGCAACATTGGAGTCCTCGCCATCTCGCTGATATGTTATCAGCGCAAACATGATTTAAAACGTTTTTCAGGGCTTTTCCATGATGTGTGTTTGGTAATTATTATGTAACTTTGCACGGTATGGAGAAGATTAGTCGAAGAGAATGGCTGGCTCGTGTCGGGAGTTTTACTCTTGGCTCTGTCTTTTTGTCTTCTTGTGACTCGAATGTGACGAAGGGCATAGGAACGGATATGACCGCTACTTCGGAAAATGAATCCATTTTGTTAGAAAAGGTCAATTGTCGCCGTTGTTATGCTTGCATGCCTTGTCGGTATGGAGTTGATATTCCGGCGAATTTTATATTTCTAAATTCAGCGTTGACCGAAGGGGAGATTCCTGCTACCTCCGAATCTCCAGATTTCTATAGTAAAGGCTTGGATTTTCTTGCGCGTTACGAGACTGTTTTAACTGATGGCGCGCAGGCACAGCATTGTATTGATTGTGGAGAATGCAGCCAGATTTGCCGTCACGGCGTGAATATATCTGCCGAACTTGAAAAAATAACAGCGCTTACTGATATGTTGCGCAATTATCGTGCTAAGGAATGACTACAGGTAGGTATCTTCGAATCATCCGTATTATTGTTGCGATTGTCAGTCTTTCGCTGATGACCGGGCTATTTGTGGATTATGGCATGACATTTCTGCATATAGCTGGATGGATTGCGAAAATTCAATTTCTTCCTGCAACAATGGCATTTTCGCTCGCCACTTTCATTATTTGGCTTATTGTGACTCTTTGCTTTGGTAGAATTTATTGTTCTACAGTATGCCCTTTAGGAGTCTATCAGGATATATGTGCACGACTTAACCGTCTTGGAAGTATATATGATACTCGCCGTGCTTATCATTATCAGCCACAAGCACGAAAGCTGAGGAATATAGTGCTTTTTATTGTAGTGGTTTCAATATTTCTCGGGATTTCCTTTATAACCACCGTTATTGACCCCTATAGTATTTATGGACGGTTCTGTATTGATATCCTGCGTCCGCTATGGGGATTGATATTAAACCTGAAAGCCATGATTGTGGGTTCCCCGGCTGTGCGAATAGCTTTTGCCTCAGCCTTCGGAATGTTGCTTACCGTGGTTGTAATGATTGTGATAAGTGTGCTTGCTTTCAGAAATGGACGAACTTTCTGCAACACAATCTGCCCTGTCGGTACCACATTAAGCTATATATCCCGTTACTCAGTCTTTAGGTTTGATATAAATACCGATAAGTGTATTCAGTGTCGCAAATGTGAGCAGGTATGTAAGTCATCATGTATAAATTTGAATGACCATGTCGTGGATATGTCTCGTTGTGTGGTATGCTTTGATTGTTTACCGGTTTGTCCCAACGATGCGATACACTATACTTCTACTCGCCATCAGCTATCAATTCCGCTCATGCAGAAAGTGCGGGGACCATTGGCAGGAAGCACAGCGGGTATGGATGCAAGTCGTCGTACATTTATGATTGTAGGCGCGTTAACGGCAACATCTCCGATTGCGGCTAAACTCAATAAGGTAACCGGTAGAATTGAGGCTATATCTTTAGGGCAGGCGCCCTCTTCACCGTTGCTCGCTGTGACTCCTCCCGGGATAGGTTCTCGGAGAGAGTTCCTTGACCGTTGCACTGCATGTGGTTTATGTGTGGCACATTGCCCTCAGAAAGTTCTGGTTCCGTCAGTATCACAATATGGGTTGCTAAGGATATTGCATCCAGTGATGGATTACGACCGTTCCTGGTGTCTGTACAATTGTGTGAGATGTGCTAATCTATGTCCGACTGGCGCGCTCCTCCCTCTCACTGTTAAGGAAAAGCATCGAAGCCGGATAGGTATGGCACAGGTTAACAGAGATTTGTGTATATCATATTCAGAGAAAGTCAAATGCAGGGCATGTGCCCGTCGATGTCCTGTAGATGCGATAACTATGATATCTTCCGGAGAGGAAGAACATGGCGCGTATCCGGTGATAGCACATGACGTTTGTGTCGGTTGTGGAGCATGTCAGTATATTTGTCCATCCACTCCAATAAAGGCAATTGTGGTTAATGGATTAACTTGAATCAATTAATTAGTTGTAGAAAATATAATATAGATGAAACAATATCTTGAACTACTGAATAAAATAATGACTGAAGGGGTTGACCGTGGTGACCGCACAGGAACAGGTACCCGCAGTATATTCGGTCATCAGATGCGATTTGACCTTAAAGACGGTTTTCCGTTGCTGACCACGAAGAAGTTGCATCTTAAATCGATAATATATGAGTTGTTATGGTTCCTCAAAGGTGATACGAATGTAAAGTATCTTCAGGACCATGGTGTCAGGATATGGAATGAATGGGCACGTCCTGACGGAGACCTTGGGCATATCTACGGGTATCAGTGGCGTTCCTGGGGTGATTATAAGGGTGGTCATATCGACCAGGTAAAAGAGGTAGTGGAGACCATTAAGAATAATCCTGAATCTCGCCGTATTATTGTGAGCGCATGGAATGTAGCTGATATACCTGATATGGCGCTCCCTCCATGCCATCTGTTATTTCAGTTTTATGTTGCCAATGGCAGACTTTCATTAATGTTGTATCAGCGTAGTGCCGATTGCTTCCTTGGAGTGCCGTTTAATATCGCTTCCTATGCGCTGTTATTGCTTATGATGGCGCAGGTCACGGGACTGGAGCCGGGCGAGTTTGTGCATACCCTCGGTGATACGCATATTTATCACAATCATTTCGAGCAGGTTAAGGAACAGCTTTCTCGTACTCCAGGAGTGCTTCCAAAAATGAAGCTAAATCCGGAGATTAAAGATATTTTTGATTTTAAATACGAGGACTTTGAGCTTGTAGATTATGTGGCTCAACCTCATATTAAAGCCACAGTTGCCGTATGATTATAACTATTATAGTCGCTTGCACGAGAGATTTTGCGATTGGAGACAAGGGTGACCTTCTATACCATATCAGCGATGATTTAAAACGATTTAAATCGCTTACTATGGGGCATCCTATTATAATGGGGCGAAAGACTTTCGAGTCATTTCCAAAGGGGGCGCTGCCTGGTCGACGTAATATTGTGGTTACTCGTAATCTTGCTTATACAGCACCTTCTGTTGAGACTGCTGTGTCGATTGAGGAAGCTATAGCTATGTGTGAAGGTGTGGATGAACTTTTTATAATAGGCGGAGGTGAAATTTATGCTCAGGCATTGAAGTTGGCTGACAAAATCGAGCTTACGCTCATAGATGCGGAAAAACCTGATGCCGATACCCGCTTCCCTTTGCTTGATTCAAAGGTGTGGCAGATACCGGCACCGGATTTTGACCGACTCGATGCCAAGACTTCCGTTAAGTATGCTTTTTTGACCGTCAGAAGAATTATGTGCAGTTGATTATAATGACGGAGCAAGCATTTGCTTAATGGGGTCCGGCATATCTGTCGTATAGTGTTATATGCTGTAAGAGTATTTTATGTTATTTCTTATATTGGGGTAGTATTGGTACCGGGAATTTGGAGAATAATGTTTGTACGGCTTCCGCTATGCCTTGTAAGTTACGGAATTGAGTATCTCCGTTATCAAGTATAGTTCCGACAGATGCTGAGAATAGAGCCTCCTTATCGGCTATATTCACCATATCCATAGTTAGTACACCTTCATCGAATATGCCGGTAATCATTTGGGCATTTGAATAGTAATTGTAGTAATCATAACCGGGCCAATAGTAACCGCGAGGATACATGAACCACGGACCGTAACCGCGATAATACGGACCGGCATATGGATAAGCTCCGGGAGGAATAACGGGTTGGGTAGCAATTTCTTTCTTGACGGTTAGACCAATATTTATAAGCAATGGTGAGTTAGGGTCTTCTGTATACCCTCGTTCTACCATCTGTTCGCGGATTGCAGCTGCGATATTATAATAAGTCACCATTTCCATTCCGGGTGGCAATTTCCCCTCCTCTGGAGTGATGATGCGGAATGTTGTGTAATCCCTAAGATTTGAGTCGTTGTAAATGGTACTTGATACCAAATTAAACGGGCTACATCCTGATAATACCAGTCCTATTAAAGCTATTAGTCCGTATAACTTTTTCATAATCAAAATATTGTTTAAGATAATTGTTATAAGAAAAACATTTTGATTGATTAAAAAGTTCCAAAAATCAAACTTTACTCAATGAAAATTTGGTTAATTGGTGGTAATGCCTTAATTTTGAACCGCAAACAACAAACATGAAAAAATTTCACACATATTTGTAAACAGCTAACTACTCTTAACAATTTATAACACTCAACACCCTTAAACTAAACGAAATGGATGATATTACCGACCTTTTCAACGATATGCTGCATCAGTATGGCAGTGTAGACATCGCCGAGGCGGAATTTAAGAAAATGATTCATGAGAATCCTGAAGTGCGCCAGCAATACCGTGACTGGTGTCATGAAGTAGGCAGTTCTGAAAAGAAAGGCTTTTTGGACTACTGCGAGGAGTATCTTGAGTCACAAGAGTCCGTTTGGGACAATTTAAAAGAAGATTTTGAGGATGAATAATAAAAATTATCCGGTTTCAGTGAGGCGTTTACCTGCCGAGTGGGAGCACCATGACTGTGTGATGCTTGCCTGGCCTCATGAACTTACTGATTGGTGCTACATGCTGAAGGAAGCCCGTGATTGTTTCGCACGTATTATCCATGCCATTGCGCAGGAGGAATGTGTGTTGCTCGTTGGTCCGGCAGAATTGTGTCTCCCTTCGGTTAGAGAATACGCGTTCCCTGCTGACCGGGTTAAATTTATTGATATTCCTACTAACGATACTTGGGCACGAGATTTCGGCGGTATTACTGTGGAATCTAATGGCTCTCTCTCTATTCTTGACTTTAAGTTTAATGGTTGGGGGCTTAAATTTGCCTCTAATCATGACAATCTTATTAACCGTGCGGTTGCCAATCTCTCTGGAACTGATAAGGTTTTTGAGGCGCCGTTGGAAAACCGCCTGAATTTTGTGCTTGAAGGTGGTTCTATAGAAAGTGACGGATGTGGCACCCTCCTGACAACTTCTGAATGTTTGATGTCGCCGGACAGAAACGGAGAATTTGACAGAGAACAGTTAACGTCTTACTTGTCAGAGGCGTTTGGTGTAAATAGGGTTCTTTGGCTTGACCATGGTGCTCTTTCAGGAGATGATACAGACAGTCATATAGACACATTAGCACGGTTGGCTCCTCACGATACCATACTTTATGTTGGAGCTGGTGATGACGATGACCCCAATACTCCATCTCTCCTTCGGATGCGTGAACAACTCTCCTCGTTACGTACAGAATCAGGATTGCCTTACAATCTTGTGGAATTACCTTCACCCGACCCTATATATGATGAGGACGGTATGCAGCTCCCTGCTACCTATGCGAATTTTTTAATTACTCCAAATAGAATTCTTCTTCCTGTCTATGCACAGTCTCAGAAAGACTTTCTTGCAGAGCAGATTTTGAAAATCGCTTTCCCTGACCATGAGGTAGTGCCTGTTGACTGTCGGGCTCTCATACAGCAACATGGCTCTCTTCATTGTGTTACAATGCAGTTCCCGGTTGGAGCTATAGCTGGTATTAAGGATGGGAAATGGGTGGAAAATACAACCCTTTGAGATAAACATAATATTTTCGAGATGAAAACAGGTATAATTCAGCAACATAACACTTCTGATATTTCTGATAACCGCAATAGACTGGCGCAAAAAGTCCGTTGCCTTGCAACTGATGGCGCACAGTTGGTAGTATTGCAGGAACTTCATGACTCTCTGTACTTTTGTCAGATAGAAACGGTGGATAATTTTGACTTAGCTATTGAGATTCCTTCGGATGTAACTGATTTTTATGCATCCTTAGCTAAGGAAACCGGGGTAGTGCTCGTGACATCATTGTTCGAACGACGTGCTCCTGGTCTTTATCATAATACTGCTGTGGTTTTTGATTGCGATGGCTCAATGGCGGGAAAATATAGGAAGATGCATATACCTGATGACCCCGCTTACTACGAGAAATTCTATTTCACTCCCGGAGACCTTGGCTTTGAACCTATTCAGACATCTTTAGGTAAATTAGGTGTACTTGTATGCTGGGACCAGTGGTATCCGGAGGCCGCGCGTCTGATGGCGATGAAAGGGGCTGAAATACTGATATATCCAACTGCAATAGGTTGGGAGAGCAGCGATATGCCTGATGAGAAAGCTCGTCAACGTGAGGCTTGGATGACGGTTCAACGCGGACATGCAGTGGCAAATGGACTTCCTGTAGTGACGGTAAATAGAGTGGGGCATGAGCCGGACCCTTCAGGTATGACTGCTGGCATCAGTTTCTGGGGGTCAAGTTTTGTGGCAGGTCCGCAAGGAGAGCTGATTTATCTGGCTTCTGAATCAGAGGAAGCGCTTGCTGTAGTTGATATTGATATGAAACGTTCGGAGCAGGTGCGCCGTTGGTGGCCTTTCCTCCGTGACCGTCGTATAGAGAATTACACTGATATAACTCGCAGGTTCATTGATTAAAACCAGTCCGTTTACTACCTCATCAGGCGATTATCTCGCTATTCTGATGGGATTATGGTTGCCTCGTTATGGGTGGGTGGTGGCTCTTCCATTGGTTGTTTGCGCTGTAATCGGAGCAACTTTGGATGTCCGCTTCCTTTTTATCGCCTTGATGCTTCTGTTTATCGTGGTACCGATGCTTATGTCATTCCTCTACACATACTACATGCTTACTCCTGAAGCCAGGAGGGCTGTGACTCGTAAGGTGTTGGAGATTGACGATGGAAAGACCTTGCGATTGGTATATTTACCGCCAGAAAAACCGGTGATGAAAACACCCTTGTTGGGAGTCGACTCTGATTCTATGGAATCGGAGGTTGATATTGTTGTCCCTGCACCTGAGGTGATAAAATGGGAGACAATAAAGAAGGTGAAATATAGCTCTAAATTTATAATTTATATTCTTGATACGCCAAGGCTGCAGTTCATTCTTGTGCCGTATGAGGCTATGCCTCGCAAGTGAGTGGCAGTAATGTGGCGTAGATAAAAAATCTTAATTCTAAGGGCTTGTGGTGGATATTTGATGCGATTTGCTTGCAAATTATTTTAAAAAGTTCTACCTTTGACCCAACTATTGTTTCAACTATTTGGTTTAATATATAGGATTGGTTCCTTTCTTGCGTTTTGCAAGTTTGGATTAAACTGAGTTCTAAATAATTTGTAGATAAATAGCGTAATGGACGCACTTCAATACGATTTTTCAGATATTGCTCCGTATGATGATAACCGGTTTGCCGAGCACATTGCTAAATTGGTAGAACAGCCGGGTTTCGAACATGCCATCCGCTGGGTACTTCCAGATGTCGACTATGGTCAATTTGTGGAGAAACTTAGGAATTGTAACACAAAGCATCAGTTCCAGACAAGAATAATGCAGAATTTTCTTGAGGAACTTGAGCGCCGTACCACAGCAGGTATCACTATTTCGGGAATTGAAAAGATTAAAGCTGATAAAAACTATACTTTTATCACCAATCATCGTGATATAGTTCTTGATGCATCTTTCCTCAATCTTTGCTTCCTCCGCAAGGGGTTGCGTACATCTGAAGTAGCTATCGGTGACAATTTGCTTATCTACGATTGGATTACCGACTTAGTGAAGTTGAATGGTAGTTTCATAGTGAAACGTAATCTCCCTACCCGTCAAGCCCTTGATGCAGCTAAAGAATTGTCAGCATATATACACTTCGCAATCACCCAGAAGCATGAGAGCGTATGGATTGCGCAGCGTCAAGGACGCGCCAAGGATTCGAGTGACCATACTCAGGAAAGTGTGCTGAAAATGTTATCGCTTGGTGGAGATGGTCCTATTGCTCGTAGCCTTGCGGAAATAAATATTTTCCCGGTGGCTATTTCCTACGAATTTGACCCCAATGACTATCTGAAGGCTAAGGAATATCTGATGCGTCATCGTGACCCTGATTTCAAAAAATCGCAGCACGACGACTTATTCTCTATGGAGACTGGCATGCTTAATTATAAAGGACGTGTACATATATCTTTTGCTTCATGCGTGACTCCATTTTTGGAATCTATACCAGATGGTATGGAGAAGCAGGAAGTGCTTCATCTCATTCGCCATCATATAGACTGCGGTATCCATGGCGGTTATAAAATATATCCTATTAACTATATTGCCTACGACAGAGCTTTTGATTCGGATATGTATAGTGAACGCTATACTCAACAGGAGGTGGAACAAATTTCAAATTATATCGAAGGTCAACTTGACAAGGTTGACGTGCCTGATATAACTCCTCAGGAACGTAATTTTATGCGTACATACATGTATATGATGTATGCCAATCCGTTGAGAAATAAGCTTCTCGCCACAGGCTGTTGCTAAGACACTTATGAGACTCCCTTTGATTCCGATATTGGTTATTATGCTTGTCAACCTTTTGGTTGATTCGTATATCTATAAAGTTTTGAAGCGGAGACTCAAGAGTTTACTGTTGTCACGGCTGCAACTATGGATGTCGGTGGCTTTGTTGGTGCTTATAATTGTCACTATACTGTTACCGCGCCGTACTTGTACAAATGGAATGCTATTGGGAATAATGTGGTGTCTCTACACATATTTTTCCTTCTATATTCCCAAATATATATTTGTAATTGTTGACCTGATAGCTAAAGTCCCCCGGCTTTTTCATCGACATCGTCTCAAATGGCTCTCTTCAATAGGTACTGTTATGGCTGTGCTTACTTTTGTTGCGATGTGGTGGGGTGCGTTGGTGAACCGTTACGACATTGATGTGAAAGAGGTGGATGTGGAAATCCCTAATCTGCCGGCACAGTTTGACAATTATAAGATAGTACAGATATCGGATTTCCATGTCGGTACCTATGGAAATGATACCTCTTATGTGGCTGACGTCGTGGAACAGGTAAATGCGTTAAACCCGGACTTGGTGGTGTTTACCGGCGATATTGTAAATTCCAAAACAGCAGAATTGGAACCGCATGTCAGCCCGTTATCACGTCTGACAGCTCCCGATGGTGTGTTTTCTATTCTTGGCAATCATGATTATGGTGACTATTCGGAATGGGCATCCCCGCAAGCCAAGCAGGCTAACCGTGACCGTATGATTCAGCTTCAGAAGGCGATGGGTTGGCAGTTGCTTAACAATGAGACGTCCATAGTGCATCGAGGCTCGGATTCTATAGCAGTGATTGGCGTGGAGAACATTGGCGACCCTCCATTTCACGTTTACGGCTCATTGCTAAAGGCATATAAGAATCTAAATGACAGTGTGACAAAAATACTGCTGTCGCATAATCCTGCCCATTGGGTTGATTCTATCTCCGGACATAAAGATGTGAATATCCCTTTGACACTTTCGGGTCATACTCATGCCATGCAGATGGAGATATTGGGCTGGTCTCCCGCTGAATATCGATATAGGACTTGGGGCGGCCTCTACGCAGATGAGAACAGAGAACATCAACTATATGTTAACATAGGCGTCGGTACTGTCGGTATTCCGTCTCGTATTGGTGCGACCCCTGAGATTACACTTATCACTCTAAAAAGAACAAACTAACAGATTAGCATGGCGAACATTCACGCTAATATCATTACGAAAGAGCTTGGCTCTTATCTGCGCAAACATGTTGCAGCTTGTCTTCGCCTACTTGATGAAGGCGCTACAGTACCTTTCATAGCACGTTATCGTAAAGAAGTAACTGGTGGAATGGATGAAGTTATAGTCCGTTCCGTGCAGGAACGTCATTTGGCTCTTACCGAACTTGACAAGCGGAAAGAATATATAATTGATGTAATTAGGGCTGCAGGTGCACTCACGGTCGAGTTGGAGGAACGCATAGACGAAACTCTTGATGCCGTAGTGCTTGAAGATATTTACCTCCCGTATAAACCTAAGCGTAATACTCGCGCGCAGGCTGCCCGTTCTCTTGGCTTGGAACCTCTTGCCAAGATTATAATGGCTCAAAATTCATCGGATATCGAACGGCAGGCTAATAAATTTGTCAAAGAAGGAGTTGAAAGTGCCGATGCTGCGATTGCAGGAGCGGCCGACATTATAGCTGAGTGGGTGAGTGAGAGTGAGAAAGCCCGTAATATAGTGCGTGCGCGTTATCAACGTTCAGCTACCATTTCATCTAAGGTTGTGGCAGGAAAGGAAGAAGAGGGCAAGAATTATATGAATTATTTTGAGTTCTCAGAACCGCTCCGCACATGCAATTCCCACCGTTACCTTGCCATACGGAGAGGTGAGGAGGAAGGTGTGCTGAAAGTCTCGATAAACATTGATGATGAGGAGATGATTGACCGTCTCACACGTATGTTTGTGAAACCTGGTGCGGCGACTGCGGTTGTAGACGTGGTAAAGGGAGCTGTCAAGGATGGTTATCGGCGTCTTATGCGTCCATCCATTGAGACTGAGATAGCTAATGCTACCAAGGAAAAGAGTGATACTGCTGCTATCCAAATGTTTGCTGATAATGTTCGTCAGCTTCTCATGGCATCTCCGCTCGGAAAGAAAAGAGTGCTTGCTATTGACCCTGGTTTCCGTACCGGATGCAAGATGGTGGCGCTTGATGAACAAGGAAATCTCATGGCTCATGAAGTCATTTTCCCTACACCTCCAGCCAACGATTATATCGGGGCAACTGACGCGATATGTTATTTTGTCGACCGTTTCAGGATTGATGCTATCGCGATAGGTAATGGAACTGCCGGGCGTGAGACAGAACGATTCGTGCGCGACATAATGTTTCCACGCAAGGTTCAGATATTTGTAGTGAATGAAAATGGTGCGTCTATTTACTCCGCTTCTGACGTGGCTCGTGAAGAATTTCCCAATGAGGATGTGACGGTGAGGGGTGCAGTGTCAATAGGACGTCGTCTTCTCGACCCTCTTGCAGAACTTGTGAAGATTGACCCTAAATCCATTGGCGTCGGACAATATCAGCATGCTGTCAATCAGACTCGTCTGAAGGAATCGTTGGATTACGTTGTGGAAAGTTGCGTTAACACTGTGGGCGTAAATGTTAATACTGCGTCTAAGCAACTGCTATCGTACGTCTCAGGTATAGGTCCGACCTTGGCAGGAAATATAGTCAAGTATCGTGCAGAAAATGGTGATTTCACCGAGCGGACCCAGCTACTGAATGTTCCGCGTATGGGAGAGAAGGCATTCCAGCAGTGTGCAGGATTTCTTCGTATACCAGGTGGGGTTAATCCACTTGATAATACAGCTGTGCACCCGGAGCGATATGCACTTGTAGAGCAGATGGCTATTGATGCTAAAGCGGATATTAACCGATTGGTGCGTGACAAGAATCTTCTTCATAATATAGAGCTTGACAGATATGTGACAAAGGAGGTTGGTCTTCCTACTCTTACTGATATAATTCTGGAGCTTGAGAAGCCAGGGCGAGACCCACGTTCTATGGCTGAGGAGATTCCGTTTGATGACACAGTGCGAAAGATAGATGATTTGCACCTTGGACAGGAGTTGACAGGAAAAGTAAATAATATTACCGCTTTCGGGGTGTTTGTTGACCTTGGAATGAAGGAAAATGGGCTTGTTCATATTTCTCAGCTTTCCGACCGTTTCATTTCTTCACCTTCGGAGATTGTTTCAATAGGTCAACGTGTAAAAGTAAAGATATTAGATGTCGATGTTGCGCGCGGTAGGATAGCTCTTACGATGAAAGGAATCCAGCAGTAACATTTTAATGATGTGAGACGTTTTGATATAAATATATAATAGAAAATAAACGCAAATTTCAGAATGGAAACAGCTACACCATGTACCATTGGATTAGGAAGTAATACTGATGATAAAGAGTATCAAATCAAAGAAGCTATTGAGTTTTTGCTCGGTACCTTGAAAAAATGTACTGTATCTTCAGTTTACGAGTCTGAAGCATTCAATGGGAAAGACGCTTCTTATCTCAATGCAGTGGTTCACGGCTATAGTACATCCAGCTATGAAGATACTCTAAAAACTCTGAAAACTTGGGAATCAGACCATGGTCGTACCGAGGTGGAGACTTTTGAGGGTATTATTCCTATTGACCTTGATTTGGTGATATGGAATTCGCGCATCATGCGTCCGAAGGACTTTGAGCGTCACTACTTCAATCAGGGTTATCGTGAGTTGTTGGCACAGGGGGCTTTCCAGTCGGAGTAAGAGAATATAGAATACCAATTTGTGGTTGATATATCCGATTAGATTGCTATTCGAATATCAGAGGATTGTTACGAAGAGTTCTGATTGGAATTTGTGCATCAATTAGTTCGTTGGCATATCTGTTGTGTCGGCGCAGGTGTATGTCGGCACTTAGTACTATAGTGTCGGCATTTACTGAATCCTGAAATTCTTTTATGTCCCCTGTGAATCCACGTGTTACCAAAGCATAGTCTATTCGTGGAGCATAGCTTTTCATATGTATTGGGCTATTTGCTATGAGTATGGTTTTTCCTTTGGCGTGAAGCAGGTTGCCATTTCGGGCGATTTCATGAGACTTGTATATATCAGGCATGAGCGTTATAGAGTCTATGCCACGACGTGACATATATCGCTGATACTTTCGTTCCATCTTGGCTTTTACTTCTGTTTTTTTGATTCGGTGGGCTGTGGTTACAAGCCAAAGCGTTTTTCTATCCTTGAGCAATACTGACGTTTCAGAATGGGAGGGAATGATATACATGGCCTGGTCTGTGAAAATATCATGGTCAAAACGTATTAGCAGAATCGTTACCAGAGCAGTGACGCACCCAGATACTAACCATACATATCTACGTTTATAAAGATATAGTGTAATAAATGCGAGTACGATGAAATACAGGGTTACAGGTAGCAATCCTATTATAATTCCGTCTATATGTGCTCCCGGTAAAGATGCTGTGAATTCTGCAATACTGATTATTGCATTGTAGATATGGTCGAGCATATACTCGAGCCATGATATGTTGACATGTAGATATCCGGCAACTACCAATATTATACCTCCACCCAAAAGAAATGGTAGCAACAGAGAGATTGCAACGTTGGTGAAAAGAAAGTATATAGGAAAAAATCCGAAATAGAATGCGCTTATAATTCCAGTCCCTATCATGGCTGATATTGCCACGGAAAAGTATGATACGATGATGTGAAGTGTTCGGTTTGATTGTGGGATTGGATTTATTTTATTAGCTAAAAGCAGAATGCTTGCCACTGCAATGAACGATAGTTGAAAACCGATGGTGAATATCGCGTGTGGTGTAAATAGCAGTATAATGATTGCAGCAAAACACAATGAGTTGAATGGGTTTCTGATACGTTCCAAAAATGTGGCGGCCAAAAGCAATGTCGCCATTATTACAGCTCTAACTACTGAAGGCGACAATCCGGTCATTATAGCGAAGAGCCAGAGTATAACAATTGTAATTACAATTCTTGTTCCTTTCATTCCTGCTATTTTCAGTGGAATAAGCATAATGAATATAACCCACGATATAATTCCGACATGAAGCCCGCTTAATGCAAGTACATGGGCAAGTCCGGTGATAGAAAATACGTCGCGGATATCAGGCGAAAGGAAACTTCGGTCTCCTGTAAGAGTTGTGATGAGGAAATCTTTCGTTCCACTTGATAAATTTGTCATGGCAATCTTCCGCGTCACATTCGCTCGCATACGGAAAATGGAATTGAGTATACCTGGCTCAGGATAGACTATTTTGATATTTTCTGGCTCAGCCATACCTTCCGCAATTACACCTTGTAGCCTCAAAGTTCTGTTATAGTCTATTTCATCCGGTAGATAGGTTTCATCACGTAGGGGCGAAAGGGTAGAATGGAACATAATTCTATCTCTTTCATCGAATATTGGAAGGAAAGAAGGCACGAATATCTTTGCCAGAAATGGTCGGCAATAATTGTTGTCAGCGCTATCAATGCTTACAATTAGACTCCTGGATGAATCATATTCCTTGATTTCCTTGACGACTCCTGAATAATTAGCCCCATCGGCTTGAAAACTGCTGAACGAGTCAGGTGCAAGGACAAGCGATATTATAAACCCCATGATTCCTGATAATGTTATTATAGCCATACTGTATAGCTTTCGAAATAACATTATTATTGTTATAGCCAATGGTAATAATATAACAATCGCGCTGATACCGAAAGATTGTAATAATATTCCGGTAATCAGTGCGATTGTTATAGGAAGGAGAGGTGGCATGAGAGAGGAGAAAATGAGAGGAGAAGAAATGAATAGAATTTAAATTATATAACCGTAAAAAACTGTTTACTCGATGGTTGCTATTACCACAAAGAAACTGCTGACACCGATGATAATCCAAAGTGAGACAGCAAGTACAAATGGTTTGAACCCAACTGCTTTTACTGTCTTGAGAGAGAGACTCGCACCAATAAGGAACAATGTGAGAACAAGACCTTTCTTTGCGAGATATACCAATGTTCCAGTCAACGCCGACGGTAGATTGCAGTAGGTATTTATTACCATGGCGAGGATGAAGAGAAAGATAAACCAAGGTATGGATATTTTGCTCTTTTTATCACGGAAGATGAGCATGGTGACAAGCGCCAGGGGGATAATCCAGAGAGCACGGGTCAGCTTGATGAGGGTGGCAAGCTGCAGTGCCTCGGGGCCGTAGGCGTCGCCTGCGCCTACTACAGAAGATGTGTCATGGATGGCGATGGCCGCCCAGGTACCGAACTGAGCCTGAGACATCTCGAAGTACTCTCCGATGGGGGGGAAGATGAAGAGGGCTATGGCGTTGAGCACAAAAATCACACCCAATGACACTGCCATCTCATTTTCATCAGCTTTTAGTACCGGTCCCACAGCGGCAATGGCACTACCTCCGCAGATAGCAGTTCCGGAGGAGATGAGGTAAGAGGTTTTGCGGTTGATGTGTAGCCAATACCCCATCATTACACCTATCACCATAACACCAACTACTGATACTACAGTAAATAGCATACCTTCGCTGCCGCTTTTGAGTGATTCTGTTACATTCATTCCGAATCCCAGTCCTACTACAGATGCCTGCAAGAGGTATTTGGAGGTCTTTTTATTGAATTTGGGATATGGACACTCGAAAATAAATGCAAAGAACAAACCGAGAAAGAGAGCAAATGCTGGGGTAATACCCTGTACTCCTAAGTCAAGTAAATCTACTGGAAGGATGACCAATATTATTAAAAGGATATAAATCCATTTAGCTGCTGATTTCATAAATCTCTGTTTTTATTTAGGTCCTTATTTATGAGAGTAATAGGGTATTATAGATTCCATATGTTCCAGGATTCAAATGCTTGTAACAAGAGCATTTCAAGCCCGTTTTTAACTTCTGCACCAGCTTTCTGGGACTTCTTCATAAAGGTTGTAACATCAGGATTGTAAATCAAATCGTAGCATAGATGCTGTGGAGTGAGAAGGTCATAAGGAATATCAGGGTATTCATCTACTTTTGGATACATTCCCAGTGGAGTAGTATTTACCACTACTTTATGCAGTGCCATTACATCGGGAGTAAGTTCTTCGTAAGTAAGCATGCCATCACGTTTGGTACGTGACACGAGTGTTGATTCTACTCCAAGATTCTTTAATCCTTGTACAATGGCTTTTGATGCCCCGCCGGTGCCAAGTACGAGCGCATGGGTACGATGCTCGTTTATCAGTGGTGCTATAGAATTCTGGAATCCCATAGCGTCAGAATTATATCCCTTGAATCGGAGCTCGCCATTTTTGTTGCGGATGAACTTTATGACATTCACGGCGCCTATTTCGGCTGCTTCCTCATCCATTTCGTCCATGTAGGGTATCACTTGTTCCTTGTAGGGAATGGTTACGTTTAGTCCGCAGAGCTGCGGATTCTCAGCCACGACCTCCATAAGGTCACCGATATCTGGAAGCTCAAAATTTACATATTCGGCATCGATATGTTCTGATTCGAACATGTTGTTGAAATAGTTCTGGGAAAAAGAGTGGGTTAGAGGAAATCCTATCAACCCATAGATTTTGTGTTGTGCTAATGCCATGATATATTAATGTATATAATTGATGCTAACGAGATTTTTTGCAAAAATACAAAAAATAGCATAAACAATAACGTTTTAGCTCTTAAATATGTTGTCTGATAGGTAAAGCAGTATGTTATGCTTTGTGGAAAATAGTAAGAAAAAATGATTATTTTAAAGAAAATTGTAATTTTTATTGCGTAAATAAAAACAATGTGTTACTTTTGCTGCGTAAATAAAGATTTATTAAGGTTGTTTTAGGTTTGTTTTACAAGTAAACACATTTAGGTATGAAAATCGAAGGTAGAAAAATCAGTTACGGCTGGTTATCAGTATTAATTGGACTGATAGTATTTAGTGTCTTAGGACTCAAGGTTAACGTTCAGGATGGACAGTTCGAAATGACAAGTGACCATTTGTGGGCAAATGTGGCATGGATGATTACAGCGACGATTTTCGTACTGATGATGACGCCAGGACTCTCATTTTTTTATGGCGGTATGGTCCGTTCAAAAAATGTGATTTCTACCATGCTTCAAAGTTTCATAGTAATGGGTTTTGTGAGTGTGATATGGGTAGTATTTGGTTTTGGGCTCGCGTTTGGTGATGATATATGTCACATAATAGGGAATCCTACCGATTTTTTTATGTTCAGAAACGTCGGAGTCAAGAATGTCACAGACCCAACCAATGAATTTTCCCAGATAGGCTTGGTGACAACTACAATTCCGTTGGCGCTATTCGCGCTATTTCAGATGAAATTTGCCATTATCACCCCGTCGCTCATCACTGGAGCGTTTGCTGAGCGAGTACATTTCACTGGTTATCTGCTTTTCATGGTGTTATGGACTGTCGTGGTCTATTGTCCGTTGGCACACTGTACATGGCATCCCGAAGGATTGTTTGGTATGATGCATGTTCATGATTATGCAGGAGGTATTGTGGTACATGCAGCCTCTGGAATAGCAGCACTTGCCGGTGCAATGTTTCTTGGAAAGCGACAGCCCGTCAAATCGTCCAAACCGGCCAATGTGCCATTTGTCCTTTTAGGTGCTGCGCTCCTTTGGTTAGGATGGTTTGGGTTCAATGGTGGTAGCTCGCTTGCGGCAGATGGTATCGCAATATCAGCATTCCTCAATACAAATACAGCTGCAGCGACAGCAATGGTTGCATGGATTGCTCTTGATGCTGTACGCGGACGGAAGCCTTCGGCTATGGGGGCTGCAATCGGAGCTGTGGTCGGTTTGGTTGCTATAACTCCATGTGCAGGTTGGGTTTCAGTTGGCGAGAGTATATTTATTGCATTCTTTATAACTGTCTGCTGTAATATGGCAGTGTGTTGGAAAGGTTATAGCCGAGTGCTTGATGATGCGCTTGATGTATTTCCTACTCATGGACTTGGTGGTATAATAGGCACAGTGCTTACAGGCGTTTTTGCTTATGATTTTTTTGCCGAATCTGATTCAGAAATGATTTCACGAGGTGAATTTTTCCTGAATCATCTAATCGTGATGGCAGGGGTATTCATCTATACATTTGTAATGAGTTATGGGCTCTATTGGTTAACCAATAAGATTGTTCCCATGCGCGTGTCAGGTTGGAATGAAAAGGTAGGGCTTGATTCATCACAGCATGGCGAGGAGTATGGACCGGAAGCGGCATTGGAATTGCCGTCTGACTCTGAGTGGTTCCGTGGCACAGAGGAAAATTAAAAATATAGGTACAATATATAATATGCAACAATTATGATGGAAAATCGAGGACTTTATGATTCCCGGTTCGAGCATGATGCCTGCGGAGTAGGTTTGCTCGTTAACGTGAAGGGTGTCAAATCTCATCAGTTAGTGGAAAAAGGGTTACAGGTCCTGGAGCACATGGTGCACCGTGGAGCGGAAGGCGCCGACCCCAAGACAGGAGATGGTGCTGGTATAATGGTGCAGATTCCGCATGAGTTTATTTTACTTCAAGGAATTCCTGTCCCTGAGAAAGGGCGTTATGGCTCGGGTTTGGTATTTATGCCGAACGATGTGGATGCACAGCAAATTATGCTTGACATAATTGAGCGTGAGGCGATAGAATTTAAATTGCAGCTTATAGCAGTGCGCGATGTTCCCACTAATAATGAGCAGTTAGGCTCTGTGGCTCGTAAGGCTGAACCTACTATAAAGCAGATATTTATTGCCGATGAAGAGACCTCCGAGCCAATTGATATCCGTCTCTATCTTCTCAGAAAAGCGGTTGAGAAGAAAATTGCCGCTTCTTCACTTCCCGGTAAGGATGATTTCTACATAGTCTCCCTCTCGTCTCGTGTGATTATTTACAAGGGTATGCTCTCGAGCCTTCAACTCAGGTACTATTTTCCCGACCTGATGAATCCTCATTTCACTACAGCTATGGCGCTTGTTCATTCCCGCTTCAGCACTAACACATTCCCTACATGGTCATTGGCGCAGCCTTTCAGAATGCTCGGGCATAATGGCGAAATCAACACTATTCAGGGTAATCGCCTATGGATGAAAGCAAGGGAATGTATGCTTCATCCGGAGGCTTTTGGTGGACGTGATGTCACCCCTATAGTACAGCCTGGTATGAGCGACTCGGCTTCGCTTGACAATGTTTTGGAATTTTTTGTGATGGGAGGCATGAGTCTGCCACATGCTCTTGCAATGCTTATACCGGAATCGTTCAATGATAAGAATCCTATTTCTCCGGAATTAAAGGCATTTTATGAGTATCATTCCATACTTATGGAAGCATGGGATGGACCGGCGGCACTTCTGTTCAGTGATGGGCGTTATGCAGGAGGTATGCTTGACAGAAACGGTCTGCGTCCGGCACGCTATCTAATCACTAATAATGATACGGTGGTGCTTGCATCCGAGACCGGGGTACTCCCATTCGATGCTTCAGAGATTAGGGAGAAAGGTCGTCTTCGTCCAGGTAAGATGATGATGATTGATATGGAGGAAGGGAAAATATACCATGATGCGGAGCTTAAGGAGGCACTTGCAGCTGAGTTTCCATATCGTGACTGGTTATCGCGCAACCGTATTAATCTTGATTCCATAAGCAGTGGCAGGAAGGTGGAGACCTCTGTGGAGGAATATGAAAAATTACTCCACGTATTTTTTTATCACCGTGAAGAGGTTGAAAAAATCATTACTCCAATGGTGGCTGATGCCAAAGAGCCAGTCAACTCTATGGGAAAAGATACCCCTCTTGCAGTAATGTCAAATGAGCCGCAGTTGCTTTACAATTATTTCCGTCAACATTTTGCTCAAGTGACGAATCCAGCTATAGACCCGTTGCGAGAGGAATTGGTGATGAGTCTTGACAGTTATATTGGCGCAGTAAAGCTGAATCTACTGGAGCTATCCCCTGAGCTTTGCAAAATGGTGTTGTTGAAACGTCCCATTATATCCAATCGTGAGCTTGACCTGCTATGTAATCTTCGTTACAAAGGTTTCAATACTCGTAAACTTGCCATGACTTTTCCGGTAGATGAGGGCGCGGACGGTATCAGAAAAGCCGTAAAACGTCTGTGTAAGGAAGCTGAGGATGCAGTGGATGAAGGTTGCAACTATGTGGTACTAAGTGACCGTGGTGTGAATAAGGCTCATGCTCCTTTGCCATCGCTCCTTGCTACGTCAGCCGTGCACCATCACTTGATTGATTGTAAGAAACGTGTACAGACCGCTCTAATTATCGAGACTGCTGATGCTCGTGAAGTGATGCATTTCGCTCTGCTTTCGGGTTACGGTGCGAGTGCCATCAATCCTTATCTTGCTTTTGCCATAATTGATGACCTTGTGAAACATCACGACATTCAGCTTGACTTTAATACCGCAGCCAAGAACTATATCAAGGCAATAGATAAAGGTCTGCTAAAAGTGATGTCAAAGATGGGCATATCTACAATTCCGAGCTACAAAGGTGCGCAGCTGTTTGAAGCTGTAGGTCTGTCGGATAGTGTCTGTCATGAGTATTTTGGTGATACTGTGACGAAAATAGGAGGAGTAGGAATTGATGAGCTTTATAAAGACATTGCTACCGCTCATGCCGAAGCGTTTTCGGATGATTTTGATGAGGAGCTTCCTCTACCATTCATCGGGCAGTATTCTTTCCGTAAGGATGGAGAATTACACGCCTGGAATCCGGAAACTATAGCTACTCTACAACTTGCCACACGCATGGGCAGCTATAAGAAGTTTAAAGAGTATACCAATCTTGTTGACAATAAACCTGCACCTATATTTATACGTGACTTGCTCGATTTTAGAAAAGGTGAACCGATTCCCGTAGATGAGGTTGAACCTATTGAGGATATCATGAAGCGATTCGTTACAGGAGCGATGTCATTTGGTTCGATAAGCCGTGAGGCTCATGAGGCTTTAGGTATTGCTATGAATACTATTGGAGCCCGAAGCAATACGGGTGAGGGAGGCGAGGACCCCGAGCGTTTCAAACCACGCGATGACGGGAAATCAGCTCGTTCTGCCATCAAGCAGGTTGCTTCCGGTCGTTTTGGTGTAACTGCCGAGTATCTCATGAATGCCGATGAAATCCAGATTAAGGTAGCTCAGGGAGCCAAGCCTGGTGAAGGTGGACAGCTTCCGGGCTTTAAGGTTGATAAAATCATAGCTAAAACCCGCCACTCGATTCCTGGTATTTCTCTTATTTCTCCACCTCCACATCATGATATCTATTCTATTGAAGATTTGGCTCAGCTAATATTTGATTTGAAGAATATTAATCCGGCAGCCAAGGTGAGTGTGAAACTTGTGGCTGAAAGCGGCGTCGGTACTATTGCGGCAGGGGTGGCTAAGGCTAAAAGTGACCTTATCACTATAAGTGGCAGCGACGGTGGTACGGGAGCATCGCCGGCAAGTTCTATTCGCTATGCGGGTGTACCTGTGGAGATTGGTCTTGCTGAGACTCAGCAGACATTGGTCATTAATAATTTACGAGGTCAGGTGAAGCTTCAGGCTGACGGACAGCTCAAGAGTGCCCGGGACGTAATTATTATGGCTATGCTTGGCGCTGAGGAGTATGGTTTCGCAACAAGTGCGTTGATTGTGCTCGGCTGTGTGATGATGCGTAAATGTCATATGAATACTTGTCCTGTAGGGGTAGCCACACAGAATGAGGAATTACGTAAGCGTTTCGTCGGTCGTTCAGAATACGTGATTAATTTTTTCAAATTTCTTGCACAGGAAATCCGTGAGACCTTAGCTGAAATTGGAGTGCGTAAGATGGATGAGATTATCGGTCGGGCAGACCTTCTGTTTGTAAAGCCTGGGATAGAGGGCTCAAAGACTGCTACTCTTGATTTCTCGCGTCTACTCTATATGCCTGAGGAGTCAGCTACTAATGCAATTATAAATGTAGTAGCTCAGAAACATGATATAGACCATGTACTTGACCGCGAGATAATAAGTCGCTCATATCCTGCCATCGAATTTTCCATGCCCGTTTCACTTGAGTTCCCAATCAAGAACACAGACCGTTCCACAGGGGCTATGCTTTCAGGAGTTGTAGCTAAGAAATATGGCGATGCAGGTCTCCCAGAAAATACCATTCAGTGTACATTTAAGGGTGCGGCAGGGCAGAGTTTCGGCGCTTTTCTTGCTCATGGTATATCATTCCGGCTTGAGGGTGACGCCAATGACTATGTTGGTAAAGGACTTTCCGGTGGCAAGATTGTGATTGTGCCTCCGCAGGGCTCTAAATTTCCTCCCGAAGATAATATAATTGCCGGAAATACAATTCTTTATGGTGCAACTTCAGGCGAAATATATATAAATGGGCGAGTCGGGGAACGTTTCTGTGTTCGAAACTCCGGTGCAATAGCCGTTGTGGAAGGTGTGGGAGACCATTGTTGTGAGTACATGACGGGAGGACGCACTGTGGTGCTTGGTTCTACTGGTCGAAACTTTGCCGCTGGTATGAGCGGCGGTATCGCATACGTATGGAATCCCGATGGGGAGTTCGATTACTTCTGCAATATGGAGATGGTAGAATTGTCGTTGATAGAAGAGATGGCTGATAACCGGGAACTTTATCGACTTATCGGCAATCACTACAAATATACACATAGTCCGTTGGCTGCAGCTATGCTTGACAATTGGGATGAATATGTGCAGCAGTTCATCAAGGTTATACCCATAGAGTACAAAAAGGTGCTCCATGATGAGAAAATAGCCAAATTAGCACGAAAAATAGCCTCTATGGAGGTGGATTAATTCACTTTTAGCTGAATATTATAATGGGAAATCCAAAAGCATTTCTAAATATACCCCGTAAGGAAGCGGGTTATCGTCCTGTTCACGACCGTGTGAATGATTATGGAGAGGTTGAGCAGACTTTAAATACAGAAGACCGTCGTCTGCAGGCATCGCGATGCATGGAGTGTGGTGTACCTTTCTGTCATTGGAGCTGCCCACTTGGAAACCGTCAGCCGGAATGGCAGGACCGTTTATATAAAAATGATATCAAGGGGGCTTATCAACTCCTTACGATGACTGATGACTTTCCGGAATTCACCGGACGTGTATGTCCGGCGCTGTGTGAGAAAGGATGTGTGCTCAATAAGGAGCATGAGCCGGTCACTATTCGTGAGAATGAAGCTGCCATTGTAGAGCGAGCGTTCAGTGAAGGATATGTGTCAGCTCATCCGCCAAAACATCGTACCGGCTACCGTGTGGCTGTAATCGGCTCAGGCCCGGCAGGATTGGCATGTGCCAATCAGCTCAACCGCAAAGGACATACCGTGACTGTGTTCGAGAAAAATGAAGCTCCAGGGGGACTGCTTCGTTTCGGTATTCCCGATTTCAAACTCAATAAAAGCGTTATAGACCGACGTCTTGCACTGCTGGTCGAAGAGGGAATAGAGTTCAAGTGTGGCGTGAAAGTAGGTGAAGATATAACAGCTGAGGAATTATTAAAGAAATATGATGCAGTATGTCTGGCTATAGGAGCCGAGGTTCCGCGTAATCTCAATGTAGAGGGACGAGACTTAAAAGGTGTGCATTTTGCCCTTGAGCTGCTGCAACAGCAAAACAGAATAAATGCCGGTGCTGAGGTACAGAAGGAGCAGCGTATATCTGCCAAGAAAAAGCACGTGCTTGTAATTGGTGGTGGAGACACAGGAAGTGATTGTGTGGGCACTTCGCGCCGTCAGGGTGCTTTGTCTGTAACGCAGATTGAAATCATGCCCAAACCTCCCGTTGGCGATAATCCTGCCACCCCATGGCCTTATTGGCCAGTAGTGTTGAAAACCTCCAGTAGCCATCTTGAGGGATGTGAGCGCCGCTGGCTGCTTGATACCCGCCGTTTTGTGCCTGATGATAGTGGACGTGTGAAAGAGGTTGAAGTCGAGGAGGTTGAATGGAGCAAAGACCCTACTACCGGCAAGATGGTTTTGAATCATACCGGAAAGATAGAAAGACTAAAAGCAGACCTCGTATTACTCGCCATGGGGTTCGTAAATCCAGTAGCAGAGGGTTTGCTTGCACAGCTCGGTGTAGAAAAGGATTCCCGTGGAAATGTGAAGATTAATGAGCATAACCAGTCGAGTGTTGCGAATGTGTTTGCGGCTGGAGATGTCGCTACCGGAGCATCTCTTGTAGTGCGTTGTATTGCTTCCGGACGCAATGCCGCGAAGGGAATACATGAGTATCTTACAGCCAATAGTTGTAAAAATGACCAAACCAAACAATAGTTAGTATCTCTCCAAACCATGTAAAATTAGAAAGCACACATAGTATCTTATCTGCCACTCCCGCCTTCGGAATTTTGTTGCATAGGTTCCGTCGGCGGGTTTGGTCTTTTTATATCTTTTTCTGACGATAATCGGACATATAATCATGAGTTTATAGAATTTTTGTCAAAAATATGTACCTTGGGGTTGAAATTTGACATTCCTACGTGTCTATAGTATGTATGGTTAACAATGACGACATAGAAATACTGTTCAAGACCCATTATGCACAAATGTTCAGAGTCGCATCCATGCTTTTGCATGATGTTGATATGGCGCGTGACATGGTGCATGATGTATTTTCAGCAATTATTGATTCTCCACCTTCTTTTGATATAAACGGAGGGTACCTTGTCAATAGTGTCCGTAACAGATGCCTTAATTATATCAGGAACGTGGAGAATAGAGAGAAGCTTAATAAATCTTATATATTGGAAATGGACTTGTACACGTATATAGAGTGTGATAATACTGATAGAATCGATGAATTGATGCGGTTTATTGATACTGCATTGCCAGAGCAATGTCATAGAGTGGTGAGTCTTTACTATTCGGAAGGGAAGCGCAGTTCTGAAATAGCATCAGAGTTGAATATCAGTGTATCAGCAGTTCATAAGAATCTTAAACGTGCAGTTAAATTAATACGTAAGAAGTTAAATGGAAATGGATAAATTTGATTTGGTGCTTGATGTGGTAGAGTATCCTGATAAATATTCTTCAGTCGAATTGGAAGATTTCTTGAGGGACCGGGAGTTTCGTGAACTATATGAGGCTCACTGTATCTTGTCGACTATAGAGAGCTATAGAAAATCGCCGTTACCTGGTGATATTGATGACGAGTGGAGACGGTTTAAGCGAAGTAAACGTAGCAGGTTTTCGTTATTGTCATTTTTCGGTAATCGTGTGGCTGTTGTAGTTACCATTGTTTCTGCATCGTTGGTGGCTGTGGCTGCTATTGGATTTGGATTAAAGCATACGTTTTTGAGTGATAGAATTACCACATCAGAGAAAACAACAGTCGAACAGGCGCAAATGGTAGGGGATTCTATCCATTATGCTGAGGTAGATATGTCTGAAGATTCAATAAATGTTGACGCGCTTGAATTGTCACAGATCGGAAATGTGGTTTTTGTGAATGAGACTTTAGAAAAGATTATCGGCGACATTGCGTCTGTAAATGGCGTTGATGTGAAATTCAAGAACCCTGGTAAGCGTTCATTGCGTCTGTATTTTCAATGGAATACAGAGGAGTCTATGTCTGATATAGTACGACAACTTAATAATTTTGAACAAATATCTATTACCTATGAGGGTAATACTATTATAGTGGAATAAATATGAGACGCATCATCACATTTATTATTTTTGCATTGGCGTTACACGTGTATGTTTATGCATACAAATATATCTATGATTTTAAAGATTGCTCGGTTGCTGAAGCTCTGGTCGATATCCATAGGGAACATCCTGACCTTAAGATAAGTTTCATCTATAATGAGCTGGAGGATTATCGAGTAAGTGCAAATGTGCGCGCTGATGACCCGGTGGAGGCTATCAGACAATTGGTGCGCTTCAATCCAATTTCTGTCATAGTTGACTCTAAGCATATTTACGTGGAGGCTATGCAGCACGGTAAGTTCCGCTATATAGGTAGAGCTGTGGATAAGAATGGAACCGGAATTCCATATGCTTCTGTAATATTGCTTACACCTAAGGATTCGGTGATGCTTACTTATGGCATGACTGATGAGTCAGGCAGATTTTCCATACCATGCGACCGTAAGAATGTGCTTGCAAGGCTGAGTGGTGTGGGGTATGCCACAGTCCATCATCTCTGTAGCGGATTCAATACGGGTGATATAATAATGCCTGAGAGCGCCATTAATCTAAAGGGTGTCACTGTCACAGCCGATGGAATACGCATGACACCCGATAAGATGGTGATAATGGTCGGTAATAATGTAAAACGTCATTCTTATGATGGTTACTCTGCATTGTCACTTCTAAGGGTACCAGGTATCAATGTGGATGTTTTCAACGGGAATGTGAATGCAAACAATTCCCATGTGCTGATTTGTATCAATGGTTTGGCTGCTGAGAGAGATGAGATAAAGACTCTTAACCCGAAGGATATAATAAGGGTAGATTATTATACCAACTTCGACCCGGCACATCCCAACGAAGGTAAGGTAATAGATTTTATAATGAAAGTCCGAGACTATGGTGGAGAGGTAATGGCACAGGATAATCTGAATCTGAATCGTGCTACAGGTAATGGTATGCTGGACTGGCGGATGTTTAGAAAAAAGTCGGAGTTTGGGATACGTGTAACTCCGTCATACAACCATTTTAACCCGAAAGCAGGTTCTGAAACCAAAGAGTCATTGACATTTGAAACCGGCGATATTATAAGAGAAAGCAAAAGATTGCCCTCTTCAGAAAAATCCAATTCATTAAGTACCAAATTTACTTACATAAAGCATTTTGATGGTGCTGCATTAAAAGCTGCCACGTCGTTGTATTTCAATCATGACAAGTCCCGTGATGATTTTTATGTTCGTTATCAGAATTTGTTGAATTCGGATGGTGAATCACGTATTGACAAACATGTGGACCAATCTGGGGTGTCATATAATGTTGAATATGCCCGTAGATTGAAGAACCGCAGTGTGTTCAGTCTTCAACTTAATGGCAGTTATACTCATACGGATAATACGCGTGATTACTTGTCAAATATGGATTTTATGTCAAGTACTAAAGAAAATTATTTCCGAATCAGCCCACGTGGGAGATTCTCTATTCCACTTGGCAATATATTCACTCCCTACATATTTGCAGTGCATTCAATGGATTGTTCGAAAATGCATTACAAAGAGAATGGAGATGAGAATCCAAGTACTCTGACATTTAACCAGACGATTGTAGAGATTGGTACGAATATTAAAATGAATGATAAATTGAGTTTGACAACACGTTTTCAAGAAAGAGTTACTGTCAACAATGCGGGCTATGGTAGTAAAACATCGTCTTTTTGGACTCCCGGATTTGCATTTTCCTACCGGATGCCTCATAATATGCAGCTTTACACTGGTTGGTTTTGGGGAGTGAATAATCCAATTTTTAGTCTTTACACGACAGATGAGAAGCGGATTGATGAATATATGGTGAGAGTAGGTAATCCAGATTTAAAAATGCAAGGATTGTTGTCTGCTGATTTTTCTTTGTCGGGTTCTAATAATCGTCTAAGGTATCAACTATATTCAAGGTATTTTAATATGTCTCGTGCTATTTATGTAGATTATACATGTGATAATGAGCGCGGTGTGTATGTCCAATCATATAAAAATGGTAGAAATTATTCTACATTTGATGTAAATATTAACGGTCGTTTCAGTATTGTCCCTGGGATATTTGATGTTGGTGGTGCCATGCAATATAAGTATTCAAGGTCTCATACATATACAGTGCTTCGTGACCATGGATTTCCATTGTCAATATTTATGGATTTCACAAATAATGGATTTGTTGGTTCATTTGAGTTGTATTCACAATATTGGAAGTTGGGGCAGTCTGGTGAACGTATTTCAAATCCAGTTAGATTAGTTTTGAATTTAGGATATAATATTGATGGCTGGTCATTTAATTTTTTGACAAAAAATCCATTTATGAGAACATGTGAGAAGGTATATTTGGATTATCCAGGAGTGGTGAGCAGAAATAAAAAGTATTATCCTCGGTCGGATTACAACTTTTTCGCTGTCAGAATTAGCTACCGCTTCAATTACGGTAAAAAACACAAATTTGATAATGTAAATGTTGATGAGAATGGAAACTCGGCGATATTAAACCACTAAATCATTTGCATCTGCTTATATATTGTCTATTAGTATTAAAGCTCTTGATAATATAGCAGAATATTAATTTTTGAATTGAAGATAAATTAGCATGCAGTATAATATTCACCATCCCACGTTATAGTTATATTAGTAATACCTGATAACATGGGATGGTGTGATTATATATGGTGAGATGAGATTAGATTAGGAGTGACGACGCAGTAGCTCTTTTTCAAGTTGCGGTAATGTAATTCCCATCTGCTCGATAAGGACAAGTAGATGGTAAATTAGGTCGCAAGCTTCGTATGTGAAACGGTCCTTGTTGCCGTCTACAGCTTCAATTGTTGATTCCACGGCTTCCTCTCCGACTTTCTGGGCTATTTTCTTCACACCTTTTATGAAGAGGCGAGTGGTATAGCTGTTTTCAGGCATTTCAATGTGCCGCTGTGCTACAAGGGCGGAAAGTGAGCGTATGAAACCTTCTTCAGCTGGTAAATCGAAGCAAGAGACAGTACCACGGTGGCAGGTAGGTCCATGAGGATGTACCTTTATTAATAATGTGTCATTGTCACAGTCTCGGTACATCTCTATAACGTCAAGATAATTACCGCTGGTTTCACCTTTGGTCCAAAGTTCATTTCGGGTTCGGGAATAGAAAGTCACACGTCCGGTTTCTACTGTCTGATTGAATGCTTCACGGTTCATGTAACCAAGCATAAGTACACGCAGAGTAACAGCGTCCTGTATTATAACCGGCAATAGAGCGTCAGCACACTTGCCAAGATTGAAATCATCGAATGTCATAGTGATAGTAGGCAATTATTAATAAAATAATCAATCTTAATTTAAACGGATGAAGAGTTGGCTACAGACGCACAGGTATGTCAAGAGCATGTAATTGGCTCTTCAGTTCCGGAATGGTGATTTCTCCATAATGAAATATTGATGCTGCAAGTGCAGCGTCGGCATGTCCTGTGGTGAGCACTTCAGCTATATCTTTTACCGAGCCTGCGCCTCCTGAGGCGATTATTGGTATTGAAATTGTATCAGAAAGACGAGCGAATGTGTCGCAAGGATACCCTTCACGTGTACCGTCGTGGTTCATAGATGTAAACATGATTTCACCGGCACCCATCTCTTCCGAGAGTTTTGCCCATGAGAACAGCTCCCGTTCGCTGAAACGACTGCCACCATGAGTTGTGACATGCCAAATATTGTCATTTAGTTTGGCATCGATTGCCACAACGACAAACTGGCTTCCGTAGCGTGATGCGATTTCACTTATAAGTTCAGGTCGGCGTACAGCAGAGGAATTGATTGTGATTTTATCAGCACCAGCATCGAGCAATCGGGAAGCATCGTCGAGTGAAGAAATACCGCCTCCAACTGTAAATGGAATATTTAATCGGTCGGCAATTCGGCTTACAAGCCGTGCAAAGGTGGAGCGCTCCTCGAGTGTCGCACTGATGTCAAGAAATACAAGCTCATCAGCTCCTTCTGAAGCGTATCTCGCACCCAACTCTACTGGGTCACCAACATCGGTCAGACCTACAAAGTTAATACCTTTGACTGTTCTGCCGTTTTTGACGTCAAGACATGGAATTATACGCTTGGCAAGCATATAGAATTGATTTATGAATGATAAAACACATGACCGGTATGTTACTCAGTCAAACTAATTATAAATACAAAGGTAACTAAAAATAAATAACCCGCAAAAATTGATGTGCCTATAAAACATATTTCATTTTATGATTTACATCTGAGAGAGGGGGAGGGAGATTTATCAAAAATGGAATTAAATGTTAAATATAGATAGAAAAAGCTACAATATTTTGTATTTTTTTGCTAAAATTTGTGGGTTGGCAAAAAAAACACTAAAAAAAGTTTGGTATGTCAATTTTTTGTCTTACCTTTGCGGCGTTTTTGAAGCTTAAAATTGTTTTATAATTTAATCAAAAAGAAAATGAAAAAGTTAGTTTTATTACTCGCTGTAGTATTCAGCGCATCACTTTTCTCTTGCGGTTCTTCTGACAAGGCTGCTGAAGCTGCTGATACCGCTGCTGTAGTAGAAGAAGTAGTTGCTGTTGAAGAAGTTGTTGATACAGCTGCTGCTGACACTGTAGCTGCTGCTGCTGACACTACTGCTGTTGTTGCCGAATAATTTCAGTGCGACGCGTCTAAACGCAAAGAAAAAATCAAGCTGATTGCTCCCAAATGGGCGACCAGCTTCTTTTTTTGTGCCTACTTGACCATTCGGTAGATAAGTCTGGATAAAGATATTGGTCCTTTTGGCTCGTTTTTCGGCTAAAAGGACTATTTTTGTATGTATAAGAGCGGATGATGTTGGAATATTTTTCCTAATTTTGTAGATAAATCTGCCGATTAGGCAGAGTAAACTTTCCTACTCGTTCCCGGATATTATCCATTGTAGAGAAGGGTATATGTGTAATAAAAATAAAGCCAATCAGTTAAGCTAATGAAAATAGGAAGTATAGACCTTGGAAAACGCCCTGTGATGCTCGCGCCGATGGAAGATGTCACAGACCGCTCCTTTCGCTTGATATGCAAAGAGCAAGGGGCGTCGATGGTGTATACGGAATTTGTGAGCGCCGATGCTCTGATAAGGGATATTCCAGCTACCACACGTAAGCTTGCCATTGACGTTGGCGAACGTCCTACAGCAATTCAGATATATGGCAGAGATGTTGAGCCAATGGTCGAAGCTGCCAAGATAGTTCAAAGTGCCAATCCGGATATCATAGATATAAATTTCGGATGTCCGGTTAAAAAGGTTGCTGGCAAGGGCGCCGGGGCGGGAATGCTCAGGGATATACCGAAAATGCTTGAGATTACCCGTGCGGTAGTAAAGGCTGTTAATCTTCCTGTTACAGTGAAGACTCGTCTTGGATGGGACCATGAATCAAAAATAATTGTCACTCTTGCCGAACAGTTACAAGATTGTGGTATCAGTGCATTGACAGTGCATGGTCGTACACGTTCACAGATGTATACAGGCTCGGCTGATTGGGAAATGATAAGTAAGGTTAAGGAAAATCCCCGTTTTACCATCCCTCTGATAGGGAATGGAGATATAACAACTCCAGAGCTTGCTCGCGATGCGTTTGACAAATATGGAGTGGATGGTGTGATGGTGGGGCGCGCGTCTATTGGAGCTCCGTGGATATTCCGTGAAATCCGTCAGTTTATTGATGATACCGATGTATCTCCAATTACGGTACAGGAGAAATTTGAACTTCTTAGAAGGCAGATTAGGGAGAGTGTCGACAGAATTGATGAATATCGTGGGATACTTCATATACGCCGCCATCTCGCTGCCTCTCCGCTTTTCAAAGGTATCTCTCATTTTCGCGATACCCGTATAGAAATGTTGCGTGCATCGCATCTTGATGATTTGATGGATGTTTTGGCAAGAGTGGAAGAATTAATACTGATAAATCAACAAAATCAATAATGGCTATGAAATTAATATTAACACCTATTGTCGCCCTATTTTGCACCGTGGCTGCTTTTGGACAGAATCTCACTAAGTATGAACTGAAGGTTGGAGAATTCAATGAGCTAAAAGTTGTCGATGGAATTAATGTGGATTACAGATGCAGTACGGATTCTGCGGGGCTGGCAGTGTTTACTTCTGCACCCGACAAGGCTTCTGCATTCATATTCAACAACAAGAAGGGTAAGCTTTCTATGCAGATTTCTACAGAAAGCGTAGGACTGAAGGATATGCCCACAGTTACAGTATACTCGAAATATCTTACAAAAATTGAAAATTCAGGCGATTCCACTGTCCGGGTAGTTTCTATTTCAAAAGGACCGAAATTTGCAGCTGTTCTGATTGGAAACGGACGTCTTTCTGTCAGAAATGTTGAGATGGTGGAAGTGAATGGAAAAATAGCGACAGGTAACGGAACTCTTGTGATTGACGGTAGCTGTGACAAGGCTAACTATTCTTTCATGGGCACAGGAGTAATTCAGGCTGACGGTATGAAGGCTGAGGAGGTATCTGTGAAAGCGAGTGGTACTGGGTCAATAGGAGTATGGGCAGAAAAGAAGCTTACCATCATGGGAGCCGGTTCTACCAAGGTGTATTATAAGGGTAATCCCGAAATCAAGAACCGTTCAGTTGGCATTAAGGCAACCCAGCTTTAAGTTGTTGATATAATAGCAACATTTCGGCATGGAGGACTTGAAGTTTACTGTCGCACGTACCATAAAGTGGAATGTGATTGACCGAGTGGCATCACAAATACTTTATGCTGTGACTGGTATAGTCCTTGCTAACAAATTGTCTGAGGAGGACTTCGGATTAGTTGGGGCTATCCTTGTGTTTCAAGCGTTTGCCTCGCTGTTTATCGATAGCGGTTTTTCCTCAGCGCTCATACAGCGTAAATCCCCTACAAGACTTGATTATTCTACAGTGCTGTGGTTTAACTTAGGTGTAGCCACAGCGTTGTATATTATATTGTTTATATGTGCTCCGTTTATAGCTGACATATTTCAGGGTGATATGCGCCTTGTACCGCTTTCGAGAGTAATGTTTCTCTCGTTTATCATCAATGCTTCTGCAATAGTGCAGACTAATCGGTTGATGAAGAAGATGGATGTGAAGATGGTGGCTGTGAGCAATAGTCTGGGGCTGATAGTTAGTGCTGCTGTCGGCATATATCTTGCGGTGGCAGGATGGGGACCTTGGGCGATTGTATGGCAGACTATCACACTCGCAGCTGTGAAGTCGCTGATATTGTGGCTGACCAGCGGTTGGACTCCATTGTGGAAATTTTCGTGGCGGGTACTTGGCGGATTTTTTAATGTGGGCTCGGGATTGATGTTTAGTTCTTTTTTGAATACTGCTTTTCAAAACATATATTCATTTTTTATTGGATACAAAGTGGGGCTTGCACCATTGGGGTACTATTCTCAGGCGGATAAATGGAGCAAAATGGGTATAATGTCGTTATCGCAAGTGCTTACAGCGTCATTCCTTCCGCTTTTATCGGAGGTGCAGGATGAGCCGGAACGCTATGCTCGGATATGTGGTAAGACTCACCGTTTCACTTCCTATTTGCTTTTTCCTGCAATGGGGCTGTTAATAGTGATGGCAACTCCTATTTTTCATACGCTTTTCGATACTAAATGGGACCTGTCGATAATTCTGTTTCAGATATTGCTAGTGAGGGGGATTTTTATGGTGCTTTCGTTACAGTATAACAATTATATAATATCGCTTGGAAAATCTAAGTTACTGGTGATAACTGAAGTTATCCGTGATGGGGTTGCGTTAGCCGCTATATTCTTAACATTGCCTTATATCGGTTTAAGTACCCCTGAGAATCCTGTAAAAGGGGTTGAGATACTTCTATGGGGACAGTTGCTTGCGGCTATAGTTACATGGGGAGTGTCTTTGTGGTTTGTTATACGCCTCACTAAGCGCTCTTTGTTGGCATACATTGGGGATATGATACCATATGCATTGGAGACAGCTTTATTCGCATTCCCTTGCGTGATGATGCTTAATTTGGATTTGCCACCGCTTGCCATTTGTGTGGTTCAATTCATTACATTCGTGATTCTGTATCTTGGTGTCAACTATCTGATGAAATCTAAAATACAGCAGGATGTGGTGGGATATTTTCTAAGACGCAACTGTTGATATTTATTTGGTTCCAACGATAAAATAGCCCTTAAAATCCGAGGTTGTTTTGGTGGATTTTAAGGGCTATCTCACGCTTTATTTGAAATTACCGGTACTTGATATGTATACGATTTGTTTAATAGTTGATTATATCGGAGGGTAGGAGAATGAGTTAATTATTTTTCGTAGACCGAACCTCCGCTGGATGAACGGATTGAAGAGTGACTGTAATTAAGGTTACGAGCGTCAACATCGCCACCAGATGAAGCGGATAGCGCTGCATGGTCTGCTTTGCCGCTCATTACAATATCTCCAGATGAAGATGAGCTTGCTGATACATTTCCTGCGCTCATCTTTGTTATCTTAATATCTGCTGACGATGATGCTGATAGAGAAACATTGTCGCATGCCACGGACGATATTTTTATATCGCCTGAAGAAGAGGCTTTGGCTGAGAGTGATTTTCCTAATACTTCCTTAATTTCTACATCGCCTGAGGAGGAAGAGGAAAGCTGTACGGATGCGGAATTTACAGAACTAAGCTCGATGTCGCCTGATGATGATGACTTTATTATGACTGTAGGCGCTGATACATTGGCAAGTTTAATCTCTCCTGACGACGATGCGGATAGAGAGAGGGTGCTTTTGCGGAATTCAAGCCATGTGGTGGAGGAGATTTTGCCTGATGATGATACACGCAGATTTCTGACCAACGGACCATTGACGGTAATTGTGACACCTTTTAGTCGGTTCCCTATACGATTCCCATTTTCAGCTTTCGGACGTATGTATAGAGTGTTGTTTGCTACGGTGACGTCAACCCAGTTTATTTTGTCAGCGGGGCCGTTTATTTCTATTACTGTGCCTTTGGAGGATTCAGGGTTATAGACGACCTTGGCTCCAGCTGAAGCGTAAAGAGTGTGGTAATTGGACTTTACTGTCATTACTTTCTTTTCAGCTGAAACTGAGAATACTCCAAGGCAGATGGAGAGAAGTAGCAGGATGATTGTTTTGTTCATAATCTGTCTTATTATTAATTCTTAATTTTATAGCGTTATTATTGTATTCTTATATGGCTATTTAAAATCCTTTTATAATAAGACGGACATTCATGTGAAAAGTTACATAATTTTATGAGAAAAATTTAAAAAACATAAATTTTACCATATATTATTTGGCTGCCGACAGCTCGTCAGTGGTGCTTTTTGATGCAGGGAAAATGCGATTTATGATGGCGGCAAGGGCTCCATCTCCTGTCACATTGCAAGCAGTTCCAAAGCTGTCCATGGCGATGTAGAGAGCTATCATCAGGGCTACCATTTGCTCATCGAACCCCAGAATTGATTGCAGAAGACCAATCGATGCCATTATTGCTCCTCCTGGTATGCCTGGTGCGGCAATGATGGTGATACCGAGCATTCCGATGAAATGGCAAAATAGTCCCAGGTCGTGAGGCTGATTATGCATGATTAAGAGAGCTAAAGCGCATGCCACTATTTTCAGGGTGCTTCCGCTCATGTGGATAGTGGCGCATAGTGGCACCACAAAACCTGCAATGTCTTCGCGTACACCCATCTTTATGGCTTGCCGGAGTGTAACCGGGATGGTAGCAGCTGATGATTGGGTGCCAAGAGCTGTGAAATAAGCCGGCAGCATGGTGCGGAGCATCTTGAATGGATTTTGGCGGGAGAATAACGCTGCAATGCAGTATTGAAGCACAAGTATAAGTACGTGAAGGATGAAAATTACAATGATAATTTTCAAGAAGCATTTGAGTATCATTCCAACTTGTCCTTCGACAGTCATAATAAGGAAGATTCCAAATATATAAATAGGAAGAAGCGGTATTATGGCTGTGTCAATTGTTTTGCTTACGATATCTCGGAATTCGTCAAAGCCTTTGCGTAATGCAGTTTTTGATGAGAATGCTATTCCAAGACCGAGCATGAATGCAAGTACAAGAGCTGTCATCACTGTCATAAGAGGTGGCATTTCAACCGTGAAATAGGGGAGCACTGAAGTGCTCTCTTTGACTAAAGCGATATTCTCCTCTCCACCTATTAGCGATGGAAATGTAAATGTGCCAGTGAAATATGATAGAAATCCGGCAAAGAAAGTTGCTGCGTAAGCAATCACAGCTGTTACTACGAGTAACTTTCCTGCGCGACTTCCAATGTCGGCAATGGCTGGAGTCACGAAACCTACTATAATCATTGGAATCATGAATCCGAGGAATTGAGAAAAGATAGCATTAAATGTGGCAAATATCTGTGCAAGCCACATTGGAGCTACGAATCCCAAAAGGATACCTATTGTGATAGCAATGGCTATTCGCGGAAGCAGACCGATTCTTTTCATTATCTATGCTTGGCTGGAGGTGGTGATATGGAGTTTTTGTTGATTATGCCTGATGATTGCAGAAGATTCCTCATATATTGGCTATAATTTCCAAAGGGCAGATGATGCATCAGATGGCATGCGCCAATCACCACGAGGAGAAAGGCATACGGAGCCGACTTTTGGTCCATCTGGCAGACATGAACGTTTAAACTGTTGATTGAAGAATCTGCGGGTAAATGTTGTAAGCCAATGTTTTATTATATCATCGTTATATTCGCTCTCGTTGAATGCTTGGCGAGCAAGGAAGTAGATGCGTTCAGGCGAGAAGCCATAACGTAATGTGTAATAAAGGAAGAAGTCGTGAAGCTCATAAGGACCAACCAAATCTTCTGTCTTTTGCTTTATATTGCCATGCTCGTCAGCAGGAATAAGTTCCGGGCTTATGGGTGTGTCTATTATGTCGAGTAGATGAGTGCGGATGGCAGAACCTTCTTCATGGCTCATTGCGAAGTAATTCACCAAGTATTTTACCAGAGTTTTGGGCACGCCGGCATTTACACCGTACATAGACATATGGTCGCCATTATAGGTTGCCCATCCGAGAGCCAGCTCTGATAAATCTCCCGTTCCAAGTACTATTCCGCCAACCTGGTTCGATACGTCCATTAGTATCTGGGTGCGTTCGCGTGCCTGGCAGTTCTCGTAAGTCACATCATGTACTGCCGGGTCATGACCGATATCCTTGAAATGCTGGTGTACAGCTGCCGCAATTGGTATTTCCATTGATGTTACACGAAGGGCATCCATCAATGCCATAGCATTGGTGTGGGTGCGTGAGGTTGTGCCGAATCCGGGCATTGTTATGCCAATTATACCTTTGCGGTCAAGTTTGAGACGGTCAAATGTCTTGACGGCAACCAGAAGTGCGAGGGTCGAGTCAAGACCTCCGGAGATACCAACCACGAGCTTATTGCATCTGATGGCGTGAAGGCGTTTTGCGAGCCCAGCAACCTGTATGTTTATTATCTCATTGCATCTGCTGTCAATAGCTTCAGTACTTGAGGGAACAAACGGGTGTGGGTCAATATAACGGTATAATTTATCTAACGGCTTGGGCACTGAGGTTAAATTCTCGCTTGAAGTTTCAATCGTAATATGTTTGCATTCAGCGGTTGCGCAGTCGGAAAATGTTGTCGTGTGCAATCGGTCTCGGTTAAGGGCTTCAATGTCGACATCGGCAATCACAGTGTTATCGTCAGGGTCCCAACGATGGTTGGCAGCGAGTATTGTGCCGTTTTCAGTTATAATTGCTTTTCCGTCAAATGTGAGGTCGGTCGAAGACTCTCCCCACCCGGCACCAGCATAAGCATAGGCGCATAGGCAACGGGCTGACTGTTGCTTGAGCAACGACTGGAGGTAAGCATATTTGCCAATAAGGTCATCGGAGGCTGATAAATTCAGAATCACTTGCGCGCCGCTCATTGCGAGACGACATGATGGTGGAATAGGTACCCAAAGGTCCTCGCAGATTTCTATGCCAACCTTAGCTCCGTGGCTGTTGAATACCCGTTCTGAACATATTTCGAGATTTTCACCAAACAAATTGACTGATACAGTCTCGCCGATTTGTATAGGTCGCCACCAACGGCGTTCATAGAACTCATTGTAATTGGGAATATATGATTTTGCCACGAGGTCAATCTTTCCGTTGCGGATAAATGCAGCACAATTGTATATACATCCATTAGCGCGGACCGGAAGCCCTACAGCAAAGTGAGTGTCAATCTGGGTAGAGAAATCCTTAAGTCGAAGCAGACCTTCCTCTGCCGCATCGAGAAGGGGAGTGCTATGGAACAAATCAGCACATGTGTATGCTGTTACGCACATTTCAGGGAATACTGCTAATTCCACGCCCTCATTGTGAAGCGCCTGAAGTTTGGAAATTATTTGACCGATATTGAAATCTACATCGGCGACATTTACAGCCGGTGCGGCTGCTGCTATTCTGAGAAAACCTTTACGCATGAGTATTTTTGCTTTTGAAAGCACGAATTTAGTGATTATTTCCCGATTTTGGGATAATATAGTTTGATAAATTTATAAATAAGATGTAACTTTGCTTTGAAACTGAACGTGTAGTTTCTAAATTAACACGACAACTATAAGACTCTCATATCAACGCATAGGTATGTACACAACTTTTATATCACTAAGCTGGTCCGGTCTCATGTGGGGACTGTTGGTGGCATATGGCGCGCTGATTCTTTTCGTTATAGGAATTGTTGTGAGCGAAAATCGCAATCCTCTCAAATCGCTTGCATGGGTGACAGGATTATTGTTATTTCCTGTGGGGGGAGTGGTGCTTTATTTTTTGTTCGGGCGCAGTATAAAGAATGTGAAGATGATATCGAGGCGCAACCGACGAAAGCTTTTGCGTCAGGAAGATGCCCAGCCGTTGCCGAAAATCAATAAAGAGATAAGTGTGGAGAACCGTCAGCTTATTCGTCTTGGCTATTCTATTGCAGGTGCTATTTTTTATACCGGTAATGATTTGAAGATTTTTAATGATGGCGAGGCACATTTCAGAAGCTTATTTGATGACCTTAAAAGCGCTACTACTTATATTAACCTCCAATTTTATATCATAGCGAATGATTCGCTTGGTAGGGAATTGCGTGATATATTGATTGACCGAGCCAAACATGGTGTAAGAGTGAGGGTAATATATGATTATATAGGCTCGTTTGACGCTCGTCGGCGAGACTTTTTCAGAAAGCTTAAGGAGCATGGTGTGGAGGTGCATTCATTCTTTCGTCTTGAATTCCCGAATCATATCAATCGCGTGAATTGGCGCAATCACCGCAAAGTGGTGATTATAGATGGGAGGATTGGATATATTGGCGGTATGAATGTGGCTGAACGTTATATTACGGGTAAACCGTTCAATAAATGGCGTGATACAGCAGTGAAGGTTACAGGGCCTGCGGTTGCCGGGTTGCAGTATAATTTTGCTGTGGATTGGAAATTTATGGGGCATGCTTTGTTGTGTGATGAGGTCAATTCATCTCCTGTCCCTGAAGATGGAAGTATAGGAGATGTTATGGTGCAGCTGATTACTTCTGGTCCGACTAACCGTTGGGGTAACATGCTTCTTCTGTTTTTTAAGGCTATTTCCTCAGCAAAACGTAGAGTATTTCTTCAGACCCCGTATTTTCTCCCGAGTGACGGTTTGCTAAAGGCACTTGAGAGCGCTGCGCTTTCAGGTGTGGATGTCAGAGTGATGCTCCCTCGTCGTAGTGATTCATGGATACTTACCCATGCCTCTCAAAGTTATGTTGAAGAGTGTTTGCTTGCCGGAATAAAGGTGTATCTTTATGACGCGGGGATGCTTCATGGTAAGGTGCTTGTTGTGGATGATGAGTTTGCGTCAACAGGGTCTACAAATTTTGATTTTCGTAGCTTTGAACATAATTTTGAAGAGAATATAGTGGCGTATTCCCGTGAGGTTAATGAAGCTTTGGCTGAGCAATTCCTGGAAGATACAAAAGAATGTACACGTCTTAAACTGTCTGAATGGAACCGTCGTCCTAAAAGTGATAAAGCGAAAGAATCCATATTCCGTCTTCTCAGTCCTATATTGTGATTGGTGAGAATGCTATATCATTCGGAAATGCATAAAAATAACAAAGGGTAACCTCACGGTCATCCTTCGCTGCTTACACATAGTACTTAACGTCAGTGGATTTATAAATGTCTAATAATGCAAATGTCTAATCATGCTCTTATGAGTAGCGTCTACATCATGAGAGGGTTAAAATATTACCTCCCTTGATGATGATGCAAAGTTAAAATAAAAAATCAAAAAATCCTAATTGTTTTTTAGCATATTTTTGACGTTGTGCTTTTGAATTGGTCTGAAAAATGTTGGTCTGTTGAATATTTGTCAACATTCGGAGCCTGATTGTTGTGAAAATGAAAAGAAAATGGTGAGATTGATTAACAAATGTAAGATACTTAAATTTTGTTAAAATTCACTGGCTTTTTATCTGGTCCCTTGCTCGGTTCATAAGAGTATGAAGGATAAGTACAAAATGTCAGTCTTTTTGATTAGTAGCAGATTGATATTGGAAAATACAGATATATGTATAACCGATATTTGGCGAAAAATTACTAACTTTGGGGCTCGTTAACGCAAGGAGAAGCTTTAGGGTAAGAAAACAATAAAGTAGGGATGGGATTTATACACCTGTAATTACCGTTTTACGGTTTCTCCTAAAAAGCCAAATATTTAATGAAAGAAGAAACAAAGATAGTATCAGTAGGACAAATCGATATCGGTATCCCCTCCGAACGACCGACACCGGACTATTCAGCGCTCCCCATAATAGCTATGAGGGACCTCGTGTTGTTTCCCGGTGTAACATTTCCAATCACTTTGGCGCGTGAAGTTTCTGTTAACACAGCTTCATACGCCTCAGAGAAGAGCATCCCGGTTGGTGTGTTTTGCCAAAAGGATTCAGCTATGGAATCACCTTCGCTTGATGATTTGTACGAAGTTGGAGTCGTGGCTGATGTGCTGAAGATATTTGACCTCCCTGACGGAACGCACACAGCAATACTTTCAGCACGTGAGAAAATCCGTGTTATAGGTGAGTCGGAGAGAGTGTTGATTCCCGGAGCATTGTCAGCTGCTGTAAAGCCAGTCAAGGATACTACTCCGAGAGCTTCTGATAAAGAATTTGCGGCTCTTGTGGCTGATATCCGTCAGACCACTCTTAATATCCTCAACAGCGGGGGCGAAAAGATGAACGACCTTGCATTCAATATTGAGAATATACCTTCTCCTGGGTTGCTTATCAATATGATTGCTACTCACTCACCGTTTCAGCCGGAGGTAAAATATGAGATGTTGAAGAAAAACCGTCTTAAGGACCGTGGCATGATGCTTCTTGCCAATCTTGCTCAAAGTGAGCAGATAGCTGAGATAAGAGCTGAAATTCATCGAAAGGCACGCCGCAACATCGATGAACAGCAGCGCAACATGTTCCTTCAGCATCAGTTCGATGTGATACGTGATGAACTTTACGGAGATGATGACGATTGCCGTGCTCTTGAAGAAAAGGCAAAGTTGATAAAATTCCCCGCAGATGTGCGTAAGGTGTTTGAGAAGGAGCTTGAAAAACTTCGTCGTCTTAATCCGCAAAGCCCTGATTACTCTGTGCAGTATTCTTATCTTCAGCTTCTCACAGACCTTCCTTGGGGTATAGGCGACCCCTTGACTTCTGATTTTGCCACCGCAGAAAAAGTGCTTGATGAGGACCATTATGGACTCGAAAAGGTTAAAGAGAGAATCTTGGAACAACTTGCCGTAATGATGAATACCCCAGAGGGTCGTTCTCCTATTATTTGTCTCGTTGGTGCTCCTGGAGTCGGCAAGACCTCTCTCGGACAATCTATAGCTCGTGCTCTCGGACGGAAATACCAGCGCGTGTCGCTTGGCGGATTGCATGATGAGTCTGAAATCCGAGGTCATCGCCGTACATACATAGGTGCTATGCCGGGGCGAATTATTGATGCCATTAAGCGTGCGGGAGCTTCCAATCCAGTGCTTCTGCTCGATGAAATAGATAAAACTGGTAATGACTTTAAGGGAGACCCTTCAGCTGCATTGCTTGAGGTTCTCGACCCTGAACAAAACAGTCATTTCCATGATAATTATGTGGATGTGGACTATGATTTGTCCCATGTCCTGTTTATTGCCACAGCCAACACCCTCTCCACCATCCCGCAGCCTTTGCTTGACCGCATGGAGATAATCGATATCTCCGGTTATCTTATAGAGGAGAAGATTGAGATTGCGCGTCGTCATCTGGTGCCACGTGTAGCAAAAGAAAATGGTTTTGGTAAGGATGAGATTACATTTGCTCCTGACGCTATCGCTAAGATAGTGGAAAGCTATACCAGCGAGAGCGGTGTGCGTCAGCTTGACAAACGTATTGCTAAAGTAGTACGTAAGCTTGTCTTAAAAAAAATGCGTGGAGAAGAGTATTCAAAGACAGTTTCAGTCTCCGATTTGCGTGATTACCTCGGGGTAGAGATGTATACTCCGGAACGCTATGAGGTATCTGATACCCCCGGTGTTGCCACAGGGCTTGCTTGGACTGCAGTCGGCGGTGAAATCCTTTTTATAGAATCCTCGTTTACACCAGGAAAGGGTGACAAATTGACTATTACCGGCAATCTTGGTGATGTGATGAAGGAATCGGCTGTGATAGCCTGCAAGGTAGTCCGTGCCCGTTGTAACGATTATGGCGTTAATCCGGAGGTGTTTGAGAATCAGCAGCTGCACATCCATGTGCCCGAAGGGGCGATTCCTAAGGATGGTCCCTCCGCAGGTATCACCATGTGTGTGTCTGTTATGTCGGCACTTACAGGCCGACCTGTGCGCCAGCGGCTTGCTATGACCGGAGAAATAACTCTACGTGGCAAGGTTCTCCCCGTAGGTGGTATAAAAGAGAAGATATTGGCTGCAAAACGAGCAGGGATAACTGATATAATCCTCTGTGCTGACAACCGTAAGGATATTGAGGATATTCGCCCCATATATCTCGAAGGGTTGCAATTTCATTATGTGGGTACCATTGATGAAGTATTCTCTTTCGCCATACCTAAATAAAAACATCATATCCTCAAAAATAAGAAAATGAAAAAGATTCTGCTTCACATCGGACTGATGATACTTGTCGGACTTGCTATAGCATGGATGGCCATGCTTTGGCTTGATAAATGGACTCGCCACGGTGATACAATCATAGTTCCATCGGTCAAAACTTTTTCCTATGCAAAGGCATCTCAAACGCTCGAAGCAGAGGGACTTTTGGCTATCCTTTCTGACTCCGTGTATGACAAACGTACAGCACCTGGCACTGTGATAGAGCAGAATCCAAAAGCAGGCACTGTGGTGAAGGAAGGTCGAGAAATCTATCTTACTATCAATGCTTTTTCTCCTAAGATGGTAACTTTGCCATCACTTACTGATATATCAGTACGTCAGGCTCGTTCGATTCTCGAAGGACTTGAAATAAAAAAGGTCGTAGAGAAGCGTGTGCCGAGTGATTTCAAGGATTTGGTGCTTGCTGTTCGCTATAAGGGAGTTAGGCTTTCTCCCGGTGCACGTGTGCCAGTCAGCGCCACGATTGAACTTGAGGTAGGAGAAGGATTCCCTGATGTAGTTGAGCTTGATTCCATATCCTCAGAAGAGGCTGTCCCTGTAGAACAATTGGACCTGTTCAATTGATAACTGTGAGAATTAGAAACATTGGTTTTATCAGCAATGATGATTTGAACAGATGGATATAGACGAAATTGAAGAATTGGAAATGCCTGTAGAGGCAGACGAGACTGGAACCGAGCTTTATGAGCATTTCAGATTTGTAGCCGACAAGGGGCAGCAGTTGCTTCGTGTAGATAAGTTCCTTGTGACACGTCTGGAGAAATCCTCACGTAATCGTATTCAGCAGGCTGCAGATGCAGGGTGCATTCTTGTAAATGGTAAGGCGGTGAAGTCCAATTATCGAGTCAAGCCTCTTGATGTCGTACAGGTGGTAATGGACCGTCCGCGTTACGAGCTTGAGATAATCCCTGAGGATATACCTCTCGATATAGTATATGAAGACGATTCCTTGCTTGTAGTGAATAAACCTGCTGGATTGGTAGTTCATCCAGGACATGGCAACTATTCAGGTACTTTGGTCAATGCGCTCGCTTATCATTTTCGTGATAATCCTGATTATGATGTTTCCGACCCGAGATTAGGACTTGTGCACAGGATAGATAAGGATACATCCGGGCTGCTTGTGGTAGCTAAAACTCCTGATGCTAAGACTCATTTGGGTAAACAGTTCTTTAATAAGACTACAAAGCGAGAGTATAATGCCTTGGTATGGGGAGTTCCTGAGCCATCGCAAGGAAAAATAGAAGGTAATATCGGTCGAAATCCAAAGGACCGGTTGCAGATGGCGGTGCTACCCACTGATGACCCGACAGGAAAGCATGCAGTCACACATTATGAGGTGTTGAACAATCTTACGCATGTGGCGTTAGTAAAATGCGTTCTCGAAACCGGTCGCACACATCAGATACGTGTCCATATGAAGCATATAGGACACCCGCTGTTCAACGATTCTAGATATGGTGGCGATATTATATTAAGAGGCGAGAGGAGCGGCTCATATCAGAAGTTTATCTCCAATTGTTTTGATATATGTCCGCGTCAGGCATTGCATGCTCGCACATTGGGATTCGTCCATCCGGATAGTGGTGAGGAAATGTTTTTTACAGCTCCTATACCAGCTGATATGACAGCGCTGATAGAAAAATGGGAAAACTATATATCCGGTAAGACAAACTAATCAAGTGTTAAATTTTAGTTAAAGCTCTTGACAACGGGACGCTTATATAGTAAATTTGCACGGTATTTCATATTATGGCTAAAAGGCGTCATCATTTAATTCCAATGTTCAGCACCCGGGCTACCGCTACAGTCTCGGTTGCTCTTGTGCTCTTTATTCTTGGAATTGCATCAATAGTGGGGATTGCAACTCACCGGGTAACAGAGACTATTAAGGAGAACATCGGTTTCGTTGTCCTATTTAATGAGGATGTCACAGCTTCAGATATAGCTGCGGTGAAGAATCAGCTCAAAGCGCATCCAGGAGTAGCGAAATGTGAGTATTCATCTCCGGAAGTTGTGCTTGAACGCTGGCAAAAAATGGTGGGAGAGGGAGAAGATATATGTATGCTTGCTGATGTGAACCCATTTGTTGGAGAGATGGATGTACATGTCACATCAAAGTATGCTTTATCTGACAGCATAAATGTAATTATAGCACCGCTTATCCTTATGCCGCAGATTAGTGACATCAAGGTGCATACAGAAATGATAGGAAGAATTAACAGCACGTTGAGAAGCGTCACATTAGGACTATTCATTGTAGCAGTGGCGTTACTCGTTATTTCGTTTGTGCTTATTTTCAATACTGTGCGACTTTCGGTATATGCACGTCGTTTTATCATCCATACAATGAAACTTGTCGGTGCTACTCCCGGATTTATTCGGCGTCCGTTCCTTGTGGACAATGTGGTCAATGGTATTGTGGCGTCTATGATTGCCATAGCTGGGCTATCATTACTTGTGTATTATTGTAGGGCGTTGGACCTTTCGGTTGCTTCTGTCCTTGACTGGTCGATTTTAGCGCCTGTATTTACAGGTGTGGTAATCGTTGGTGTGCTTTTGTGTCTGGTTGCATCTATATTTGCCACCAACCGTTATCTGCGCCTCTCGTATGATGAAATGTTTAAATAACAGAAAAATATGGCTAACAAACCGTTAACAAAGCAGAAGTCTGGTGAGACTTCCTTGATAAAGGAGACACCTGAGCAGATGCCTCTGATAAAAAATAATTTTGTCCTGATGGCAGTGGCAGGTGTGATGATAGTACTTGGCTTTGCCTTAATGGCTGGTGGTGCCACTGATTGGAATTCTTTTAATGAAGATATCTTCTCGATGCGACGCATCGTGATTGGACCCACCATTTCTTTCCTCGGATTTCTCTTTATGGGTTTTGCGATTATGCATACCCCCAAGAACCGTAAATAATTGTTTTTTAAAACTGTTTTAGTAATAAAATGGATGTAATTGATGCATTGATTCTTGGTATAGTCCAAGGACTTGCCGAGTATTTGCCTATCAGTAGCAGCGGTCATCTTGAGATATTCCGTGAGATACTTGGATTGAATCTGGAAGGTTCAGAAGCGCTTGAATTTGATGTAGTGCTTCATGTTGCCACGGTTTTGAGTACTATTGTGGTGCTCTGGCGTGAGTTCGTGCCGTTGTGTAAATCATTTTTTACCATAGCCCGTGATGACAATTTCTACTATGTATGCAAGATATTGCTATCCTGTGTCCCTGTGGCTATCGTAGGTCTTTGCTTTAAGGATTTCGTAGAACAATTTTTCGGAGGTGGTCTCTTGGTTGTAGGTATCTGTCTTCTGGTTACAGCTGCATTGCTCTCGTTTGCATACTATTTTCGCAATCCTGAGCGTGAGGCTAAAGAAGGTGTGAAAGGTCATGATATAACCTGGTGGGATGCCTTTATAATCGGTTGTTCTCAAGCTGTTGCTGTTCTGCCCGGTTTGAGTCGTTCTGGCACAACGATTGCGACAGGTTTGCTTCTTGGTGATAATCGTTCGAAAATAGCCCAGTTTTCATTCTTTATGGTTATTATACCGATTTTAGGAGAGGCTCTTCTCGGTATGAAGGATATTCTTCAGGGAGAGGGTATAAGTGGTACTGTGGGATCATTACCTTTGGTGGTTGGATTCCTCGCGTCATTCCTCGTGGGATGTGTGGCTTGCAAATGGATGATTAGTATAGTCAAGAAGGGCAAGTTAATTTGGTTTGCACTCTACTGTGTGGCTATGGGTATTTTGTGTATTGTTTGGTAATTCTCAGCTATGGATTTCATAACCGGAGAGATATTGTATATTGACAAGCCGTTGGAGTGGACATCATTTGACGTGGTTAAGCGTGTCAGAGGTGTATTGCTTCACCGGTTACATAAAAAGAAACTTAAAGTAGGGCATGCGGGCACCCTTGACCCTTTGGCTACAGGTGTCATGATAGTTGTTACCGGTAGAGCTACAAAGAAAATCGAGGAACTCCAGGCTGGTGTGAAAGAATATGTCGCCACAATCAAACTTGGTGCAACAACTCCTTCGTTTGATTTGGAGACAGAAATTGATGCGGTGCTACCTACAGAGCATATCACCCGTGAGCTGATTGAGAAAACACTTCCCTCCTTTATGGGACGTATCGAACAGGTTCCACCTGCTTTCTCTGCTTGTAAGGTAGATGGCAAACGGGCGTATAATATGGCTCGTAAAGGTCATGATGTCCAGCTTAAGGCTAAGGTGCTTGTGATTGATGCCATAGAAATATTGGATTTCAATCCGGAACAAATGACGCTTACTCTCCGCGTAGTATGCAGTAAGGGGACATATATACGGGCTTTGGCCAGAGATATAGGAGAGTCTCTTGGCTCTGGTGGTCATCTTATTGGTTTACGTCGCACGCGGGTTGGTGATGTCTCGATAGATTCCTGCCTTAGCATGGAACAAGTAGCGGAATTAATACGTACGACACCCATTGAGTTCCCTGATGATGAGTCTGTGCCGCAGCCATAAGCATACGGAATATCATAGGTGCTTCCTATTGAACAATGGATTAGAGAATTATAGAGTAAATTTTAGAATATTAGATAGGTATAAGGATGAAACTTTCACAATTTAAATTTCGTCTTCCCGAAGATTTGATTGCGCAACAACCCAATCCTGAACGTGATGAGTCACGTCTCATGGTAGTAAATCGCAAAACTGGTACTATTGAAGAGCGTGTTTTCAAAGAAATCATTGATTATTTCGATGATGGAGACCTCTTTGTATATAATGATACAATGGTGTTTCCTGCACGTCTTTATGGTAACAAAGAGAAAACAGGAGCGCGTATCGAGGTATTTTTACTTCGCGAGTTGAGTGCGGAAAATAAACTGTGGGATGTACTAGTTGAACCTGCACGTAAAATCCGTATCGGAAACAAGCTTTATTTTGGTGACGATGAGTCAATGGTTGCGGAAGTTATTGATAACACTACCTCCCGCGGTCGAACACTCCGTTTCCTATACGATGGACCTCATGATGAATTCAAGGAGGCTTTGTATAAGCTTGGCACCACACCTCTGCCTTATTATATCAAACGAGAGCCCAATGAGGAGGATGTGGAGCGTTATCAGACTATTTTTGCAAGCAAGGAAGGAGCTGTTGTGGTCCCCGCTGCCGGGCTTCATTTCTCACGTGAATTGCTTAAACGTCTTGAAATCAAGGGCGTGAATCAAGGTTTTATTACTATTCACAGTGGACTTGGAAACTATCGCGAGATTGATGTGGAGGATTTGACCAAGCACCGTATGGATTCCGAGGAGATGGAAGCCTCAGAATCGCTCGTTGACCTTGTGAACACTACTAAGGATGAAGGTCATCGTGTGTGTGCGGTGGGTACTTCAGTGCTCCGTGCCATCGCAAGTGCTGTGAGCATGGGGGGACACATGAAGACTTACACCGGATGGACCAATAAATTCATTTTCCCTCCGTATGATTTCACTGTTACAGACGCCCTGATTTCTAATTTTCATCTGCCTTACTCCACCATGCTCATGATGGTGGCGGCATTCGGTGGTTATGACCTTGTTATGGAGGCATATCATAAGGCAGTGAAGGAAGGATATAAGTTTGGTGTCTATGGTGATGCGATGCTTATAATCTGATTCTTGCGAAAAATAAGGATGGAAGATAATTCTTGTGGCTAAATTCTTTACCATAGCTTCTTCTGGTGAAGCCATTTTTCGCGAGAAAATGAGCCGATTTCTCTCGTTTGCCATTCCTGTCAGTTCGGCAGCTGAGGCGAAGGAGTATATCGGTATGTATGCCAATGAGTATCATGATGCCCGTCATGTGTGTTGGGCATATATGATAGGTGCTGACAGGAAAGAGTTTCTTTCTTCGGATAATGGCGAGCCATCCGGAACCGCCGGGAAACCGATTTTGGGTCAGATAAATTCTTTTGAGCTTACAAATATCGTGATTATAGTGGTAAGATACTTCGGCGGTATCAAACTTGGCACATCCGGACTTATTGCTGCTTACCGTGAGGCTGCTCGGCTTGCTATTGAGGAGTCTGAGATAATAGAAGGAAGAGAGATGACTACTCTAACGTTTACTTTTCCCTATCTTGCTATGAACGATGTAATGAAGCTCATTAAAGCACAGAATCAATTGGCACCACGCGAAGTAATCACTATAACAGCACAGGAATTTGACAATACATGTTCAATGACTATTTCATTGCCTCTTGATATGTATGAGGAAATATCTATGAGATTAAATAATATATCAGGGACTTCGATTTTATAAATTATCCTGATATACGGAGAATATAATTTCAAAAAGTAGGAGCGAATTTGGCATTTTAGCCAGATTCGCTCCTGCTTTTGTTCGTATAACTTATTATATATTTGATGTTGTGGCCCTTCAACAAATAAAGTTAAAAATTTGTTATAGAAGAAAAAGAACATACATCACATGGATGATTTGATAATAATTATTGGATTGATATTTCTTAACGGCATATTTTCAATGTCGGAAGTTGCACTCATTTCAGCACGAAAATCGAAACTCACTTCAGATGCTAAGAGTGGCAATAAAAGTGCTGCGATAGCTCTTGCTCTATCTAATGAACCAGACAGGTTTCTGTCTACTGTTCAAATAGGTATTACACTTATAGGAATTCTTACTGGTTTGTTCTCAGGTGCTACCATCGCAACTGATTTAGGCAACTATCTGGTGACACTCGGAGTGTCACATAAGCTTGCCATGAGCCTATCGAAAATATTGATAGTGACAGTGGTGACCTACCTCTCTATTGTAGTGGGAGAACTTGTGCCGAAGCGTATAGGCTTGGGGCGGGCTGATACAATAGCAAAATTAGTCGCTCCGACTATGAAGTTACTTTCGGTAATTACATTTCCGGTAGTGTGGTTACTTTCAGTATCTACTGCTGGTATAGTCAAGCTGTTTCGTCTCGGAGATAATGCATCGAAAGTTACGGAGGATGAAATCAAGAATCTCATTCAAGAGGGCACTGAGTCAGGAGAGGTAAAGGAGGTTGAGCAGGATATAATGGAGCGTGTACTTGTGCTCGGAGACTGTCGCATTGAGGCTATCATGACTAACCGTAAAGATGTGGTGGCACTATCAGAGGATATGGATGTGGCTACAATACGTAAAGTTCTTGCAGAGGAGCTTCATTCCTCATATCCGGTGTTTGATAAAAATAGAAATGATATCTGTGGCGTTATTTCGTTAAAGCAATTGATACTTACCTTGGGTAAAAGTGATTTCAACATTGAGAAGGAGTTGACACCGGCATTATTTCTTCCTGAGAGTATGACTGTTTATGATGCGCTTGATACTTTCAAGCGAACTAAAGAGCATTCGGCTCTGGTTTGTGATGAATATGGATGCTTTCAGGGGGTAGTGACACTTCGTGACATTCTTGATGGACTTATCGGTAATATCCAGCAAGGAATTGAGGAACCTGTGATAGTGAAGCGACGTGATAAAGATGAGTGGCTTATTGATGGACAGTGTCCCGTTTACGATTTCCTTTCATATTTTGATTGCGAAGACCTTTATGAGCCGTCATCCTACACCACGTTAGGTGGATTAATCATGTCGCATCTCAAAAGGGTTCCTGTAGCTGGCGATGTATTTCACTGGCATGGGTTTAACCTTGAGGTAGTGGATATGGACCATGCGCGAATTGACAAGATAGCTGTGACTTTATTGCCTGAAGAACAGAAATAACTGCCGTTACAAGTACTTGTAATGCGATTTTTAGTAGTTTGACACAATTGTTATAAAAAATGGAGTGAATTTTGAAGACCCAATAGAATAGTCGTTTGTAATTTTGTGGGAAAACTTATATCTTTGTGATATTGTAACCATGAAGATGAGATGTACCCATGAAGAACAAGAAAAACATTCTATTGTGTGTAGCATGTATTGTCATATTATGGTTTAGTAATGTGGCATCGGCAGTTCCCGTATTTACGGAATCCAGTAGATTCTCGAATTTGAGTGTAGGGTCAGGATTGTCCCAAATGTCAGTAATGAGGATTTATCAGGATTCAAAGGGCTATATTTGGTTTGGCACACGTAATGGACTTAATAAGTATGACGGTGTGCGTATGAAGATTTATAAGCCCTTGGGAGGTGGTGGTTCTGAATCAGGATTGGTAGACCGCCAGATTACAGCATTACTTGAGGACAAAAATGGAAAATTGTGGATTGGAACATCACGTGGCTTGAGTGTATTGGATTTGGAAACAGATAGAATACAATCGTTTGTATCCAATGAGTATTCATGGTTGGATACAGGTGTACGTACCATATTCATTGACTCTCGTAACCATCTCTGGATTGGTACAGCAAGAGGACTGTACCTCTTTGTGC
>JAAGKN010000182.1_pt1 | contig 66613 bp, 46 predicted proteins | sample 6206371 | NCBI WGS metagenome assembly JAAGKN01 (sample SAMN11533720, study PRJNA540317) | gut metagenome | isolation source: fecal pellets from male and female animal of same cohort | host: Peromyscus leucopus | place: USA:CA | collected 2017
GGACGAAAGAGGTTATAGGTCTTTTGTCCCCATTTTATATGCTCTTTGCTTACTCACTTCTTTGACACATTTGTTGCATTATCAATTTGAATCCTGCCAGGCGCGTATTACCTTCCTCCTTTTTCAAATCACTGCAAACAAGAACGCAGAATGTTAAAAAACGTGTAACAATTTGCAATTACACAGAATGTTATGTACCTTTGCAGGTGATACGACTAAACTTTTTTCGTGGTACAGCGGGCCACCATATAAATGATTAACAACCTAACTTTATAAAAGACATGAACCTACATCGACTACTGTCCCTATGGACTATTCTTGCATTGTGCGCCTCACTGATGCAGGCACAGGTAACTCTTGACATCTCACCGGCCGAACGCGGCGCCGCCATCGGCAACCTGCACTACGGAATTTTCTTCGAGGAAATAAACCATGCAGGTGACGGCGGCCTCTACGCGGAGCTGATACGCAACCGCTCTTTTGAGGACAATGCCTCGACAGAGTACTGGTCTGCCACGGGCAAGGCCACCATAAGACGCGGCACAACGGCGCCGCTGAACAGCGCACAGCAGGGATATGCCGACGTTACTTTCTCCGCAAAAGGCGACGCTGTGGTCAACAGCGGATTCTGGGGAATGAACATCGAGGCCGGAAAGGCGTACAAACTCTCCTTATTTATAAAGGCCGGCAAAAAGGCACAGCTTGCGATGCAGTTGCAGGATGACGGCGGCAAAGCCATCGGAGAGGCTCCGCTGACGGTGAGTGCCGGCACGGAATGGAAGAAGATGACGGCCACGATAACCGCCACAGGCTCATGTCCGCGCGGCAAGTTCGCGATAGTAAACGCCGCCACGGGGGCGGCATCGTTCAGCATAGACGTGGTGAGCCTCTTCCCGCCGACCTTCAAGGACAGGGAGAACGGTTGCCGCATAGACCTTGCGCAGAAACTGGCCGACATGAAACCGGCTTTCATGCGCTTCCCCGGAGGATGCTACATAGAGGGGCAGTACGCCGAAGGAGAGCAGAACAGGTTTAAGTGGAAGGAGACAATCGGAGCGATAGAGACGCGCCCCGGACACCAGAACGTGAACTGGAACTACCGCGTAAGCGACGGACTGGGCTTCCACGAGATGCTGCAACTGGCCGAGGACATAGGCGCGGAACCGCTGTTCGTGGTCAACGTAGGTCTCGGCCACGGGTGGTATCAGCCCTTGGACGACCTTGGCGAGTACATACAGGAGGCACTGGACGCCATGGAATACGCCAACGGGGGTGCTGACACGAAGTACGGGGCGATGCGAATTGCCAACGGACATGAAGCGCCTTTCAACCTGAGACTGATAGAGATAGGCAACGAGAACTATAACTATTCATCCACGACGAACAACGACCAGAGCCTTGAATACGCCGAACGCTATTACAAGTTCTACCAAGCCATAAAGGCGGCGTACCCCGATGCCGTCTGCATAGGCAACGTGGAGTCATGGGGAACGGACAACCCGACATGGAGGAACAGCTATCCCGTGGATGCGGTGGACGAGCATTACTACCGCTCACCGTCATGGTTCGTGAGCCAGTACAGCAAATATGACGGCTATGACCGCACCAAGTCACCGAAGATTTACGCCGGAGAATACGCCGTAACACAGAACTTCGGCACCACGGGAACATTGGCCGCGGCACTCGGCGAGGCCATATATATGCAGGGAATGGAAAACAATTCCGATATATGTATCATGGGAAGCTACGCTCCTATATTCGTGAACGAGAACGATCAGAAGTGGATGCCGGACATGATACGTTTCAACGCCAGCGAGAGTTACGGCACTCCGTCGTACTATGTGCAGAAACTGATGCCGAACTATGTGGGCAAGGAGAACGTGAAATGGGTGGAGACAGGCAACAAGGTCAACGACAAAGCCAACTACGGAGGTCTCAGCACATGGTCAACAACGGCCACATTCACCAACTACAAGGTGACGAAAGCGGACGGAACGACATACAACGCCAAGTTCAACGGCACCGAGAAATGGACAGACAACGGCGGTTCTTGGACGGAAAGCAACGGCACATTGACGCAGGGAAGCGCATCGATGCAGGGACTGTTGTACGCCAATCTCAACACGGAACTGGGCGACAACTACACCATTGAGCTTGATGCCACCAAGACATCGGGCGCTGAGGGATTCCTGATAGCGTTCAACTACAACGACAATGACAACTTCTGCTGGTGGAATCTCGGTGGCTGGAACAACACGCAACACGCCGTGGAGGTGTGCAAGGACGGCACGAAGACAACGGTGGCAAGTGCCGCCGGCAGCCTCGTGACAGGCAAGACGTACCACATAAAGATAGAGGTTGAGGGGGCAAAGGTAAGGTGCTGGCTTGACGGCAGTATGCTCCACTCCTTCGCTTTGCCGACAGAACGCAAGGTATATGTGTCTTCCAGCATCGACGACAGCACCGGAAAACTGTATGTCAAGATAGTGAACCCCGGTTCAGAGAGCCAGAACACCACGCTGAACCTTAAAGGATACCACGCCACAAGCGGCAAGCTGGTGCAGATGACAAGTACGACCGACAAGGCGGAGAACACCAACTCCGACCACTATGCGGTGGTGCCGACGGAGCAGGAGATGACCTTAAGCGGCAGCAAGATGCTCATAACGGTACCGGCTTACTCGTTCAACATCCTTGAACTCAACGTCAGTCAAGGCGAGACAGGCAGCGAGGCGGTGGCTGTTCCGGAGGGAACGTACTACCTATACAATAAGGAAGAGGGCGCATTCTTGGGCAGAGGAGCGGCATGGGGCACACAGGCCGTGCTGGACAAATACGGTCTTCCCGTAGCGATAACGAAGTCCGGAGACGACGGTTACACCATGATGCAGACGGACTTTACGGACAAATACATCGGAATCGACGGCGACATATACACAGACAAGGCCAAGACCTTCCCCGTAACATGGCAGTTCATCCCGGCAGAGGATGGCCGTGTAAGGATATTCTGCCCCGAAGCGCAGGCCTATATAGCAGGAAACGCCCTGCACTCAGGCTGCACCAAGACCGCGGACAAGGCTCAGGCGACGCTGTTTGAGCTGATAGGAAACGTGCAATACAAAGCCATCACGGCCGTACAGGATTCACTTCTCGTCGCGACTGACGGCACAATGAGCGTGGATGTGACCGACATGATGGAGAATCCGGCCATGACGCAAGGCACAGACGGATGGGAATGCAAGGGCTATGTGGGCGGCAACACCTACTCGCCGACGACAAGAGCCGGCGTGAACGAGCTGTACGAGAAGTGCGCACTGCTGCAACAGACGGTGAAAGGACTTGCACCTAACACGCTGTACCGCTTCTCTCTGCAAGGCTTCTTCCGCAATACGGCAAGCGATATATGCGTGGCCAATGCGGAAAAGGGCTACGAAATGAGCAACGCCTACATCTTTGCGGGCGGCAATACGCACCGTTTCGCGGACTGGGCGAGCGACAGAACCGGCGCAACAGGGCCCAACTCCATGGAGGAAGCGGCCGTATGCTTCAGCGAAGGGAAGTACAACAACGCCGTGGTAGGCCGCTCCGACAAGGACGGATGCCTGACTGTGGGTCTGGAACTGAAACAGAAAATCACGGCAAGCTGGCTTATATGGGGCGCGGCCAAGCTGGAACAGTGCGCCGAAGCGGTAGATTACACATCGTCAATAACCAACCCCAGCTTTGAGAACGCATTGAACGGATGGGACAATAACGGCATGCAGACCCAGAATAACAGCGAGCCTTCCGCCGCAAAGACAGGCTCATACTACTGCGAACGGTGGACGAAAGCACCGGGACACCTGCCTGACGGCTACGTGCAGCAGACGGTGACAGGGCTGCCGGAGGGCACTTACAGGGTGACGGCGACCTGTCATGCCGAGAACCAAAGCGGCACACCGGCCAAGGCAAGCGGCGTGTTCCTCTTCGCAGGAGAGAACACTACCGAGGTAAGCGGCACGGCGGAATACTCCGTTACGGGCACGGCGATAGGCGGAGAGCTTACCATCGGCTTCAAGAGTGCGGGCACCGACGCCAACTGGATGACGGTAGATAACTTCCGCCTGCAATGGATTGGCGAGGCGACCAGCGGCTACAAGAAATCCCTTGAGCTGTGGATTAACAAGCTGCAAAGCCTGATCGAGACGAAAAAGATACTCTCCGACGCGCAGAAACAGCAGGCGCAGAAACTCATTAAGAACGCAACGGCGGCGGAAACACAGCAGGAAATCACCGACGCGATAGCCAAGGTAAAGGCCATGTACGAGGAACTCGACGCGTACCGCATAGCCGTTGACCGCTCTTCCGACCTCTACAAAGGCTATCTATTCGCTTTCTTCCCGTCCAACAGCGACGAGAACCTGTACTACGCATACTCGGAAGACGGCTTCAACTACACCGTGCTGAACAACGGACAGCGCGTGATGGCGTCAGACACCGTGGCCATAAAGAAAGGAATACGTGACCCGCACATACTGCGGGGAGCCGACGGCAAGACGTTCTACATGGTCGCTACCGACATGAGATGCGCCGAAGGATGGGCAAGTAACCGCGGCATTGTCATGTACAAGAGTACCGACCTGATACACTGGCAGCACTCTACCGTACACTTCCCCGACAGGTTTCCCGACGGATGGAGCAGCGTTACACGCGTGTGGGCACCTGAGGTTATATGGGATGCCGACTATGTCAACACTGACGGAAGCAAGGGACGCTACATGATTTACTTCTCACTTCTGACAAGCGACGACGGCACCTGCACCTACGACAAGGTGTATTACTGCTACGCCAACGATGACTTCACCGACCTGTTGGATTACCCTGTGCATTTCTACGACCGCGGATCGGCCACCATTGACGCGGACATCGTGTATGACGAGGGCGACAGACTGTACCACATGATATACAAGAACGAGGGTTCGGGCGGTATATGCCACGTCACGGCAGAGCGTCTGACGCCGGAAAAGGGGATGCCGACCGGCAGCCAATGGAGCGCACCTACCGGCACGGTGCAGCAGACAAACGTGGCGGTAGAGGGCGGAGGAATATTCCGTCTCATCGGAGAGAACACGTGGGTAGTGATGTATGACTGTTACGGCAGCGGCTACTACCAGTTCTGCACCACCACGGACTGGAAGAAGTTTACCCTGAAAGCGCAGACGGCCACAAGCGGAGCGTTCACACCGCGGCACGGCACGGTGATGCCAATCACGGCAAGTGAGTACAACAAGCTCATCAAGGCGTTTCCCGCCGAGGGGCTGACAAGCTGCCTGCTCGGTGACGTAGATGGCAACGGGACAGTGGATTCCATTGACGCGGACATGGTAATCAAGCATTTCCACGGCGTTCAGCAGACTGGTTTCGACCGCTCCGTAGCCGACATGAACGATGATTCCAAGATAACGGTAGCCGATGCCAACAGCTTAGTGAACAACTAAGCGACGGCACAATAAAACGCGAAACAGCCCCGGAAGGCAATTCTTTCCGGGGCTGTTTCGCGTTTGTCATATTTCCATCGGTTACCGGTACAATCTGTACTATATACGGGGCGCGAAATAAAAGGGTGCTGATTACAGTGTAAACAGGTGCTAATTACAATGTAAAAGGGTGCTGTTTACAAGGTAATCAGCACCCTTTTACCGTGACGTATGTAATATGTTATATTGCAGCGTATTGCATTTCTGTAATCTGCCACATTGTAGGGACGCACCTTGGTGCGTCCGAATCTCCGCGCAACACACATCGGCGGACGCACCGAGGTGCGTCCCTACAACCTCGCTGTGTAGTTCGTTTATTACGTCACCGCACCATTTCCAGCAACTCTTCGCCCGTCAGTTTGTGGCTCATGTCCGTGCTGTCGAGTATGTCCTGCACCAAAGCCTGCTTGCGTTCGTGCAGACGCTGTATCTTCTCCTCTATCGTTCCCTCCGCGATGAGGTGATAGACGGTCACGGACTGTTTCTGCCCTATGCGGTGAACACGGTCCGTAGCCTGCGCCTCTATCGCCGGATTCCACCACGGGTCGGTATGTATCACGTAATTGGCGCGCGTAAGGTTCAGTCCGAGACCACCGGCCTTGAGGGAGATAAGGAACACGGGACAGGCACCGTTCTGGAACTTCTCCACAAGATTCTGGCGCGTCTTTATATCCACCGAGCCGTCTATATACAGGTAAGGGATGCCGACAGCGTCGAGAGCCTGCCTTATCAGCGCGAGATACGACGTGAACTGCGAGAACACGAGCGCCCCACCCTGCATCTTTCCGGTCTCATCGGTGGTGAAACCCTCTATTATCGTCTGCAACAACTCCACAAGGGCGGTAATCTTTGAGCCCGTCGTGCCTGTGCCGCCGCTCCTTCCTTCTTCCACAAGGCGTATGTCGCACGAGCATTGCCGCAGGCGTGTTATCTCGGCAAGGGTGTTCATCGACACCCTGCCGGTGCCCTCTGTCAGCAGCATCGCCTCCGCCTTGCGGCGCAACACCTCATAGACGAGCATCTCCTCCTCGCTCATCGTGACACGCTGGTATATCTCTTCCTTCTCCGGCAGTTCCTTGGCCACCTTGTCCTTGGTGCGCCGGAGCATGAAAGGCTTGACGATACGGTTCAGTTCCTGCTGCCTCGTCTTGTCGCCATTCTGCTCTATCGGCACGATGAAACGCCTGCTGAAATCCTCAAAAGAGCCCAAGAGGCCGGGATTGACGAACTGAAAAAGATTCCACAACTCACCGAGATGGTTCTGCACGGGAGTACCGGTCAGCATGACACGGTTGTCACTTGTCAGCCGCATGGCGACCGCCGAGGTCTTCGCTCCGCGGTTCTTTATGATGTGAGCCTCGTCAAGACAGATGGTTGTCCAGTGCTTGTTGACAAGAAACTCCTTCACACTGAGCAGCAGTCCGTATGTGGTTATGACCACATCACCCGCCTTTGCGTTCCTGACCACTGCCCGCCTGTTCTCCGCAAAGTTGAGGATGGTGACATTAAGTGACGGCGCAAACTTGGCGAACTCCGTCTGCCAGTTCGGCGCCACGGATGCCGGAGCGACGACAAGTGCCGGCCCTTCCTGCGCCTTCAACAGCAGAAAGGCGATGGTCTGTATCGTTTTGCCCAGTCCCATGTCGTCTGCCAGCAGCGCACCGGCACCCCACCGGTTCAGCCTTGACATCCAACGGTAGCCCTCCTTCTGGTATTTGCGCAGGGTGGCGTTAAGCGTTTTCGGTACATCCGGCGAGTATGTGCTCGCCTCCTTGATGCGTTCCCTTATCTGTTTCAGCTCCCCGTCCTCCGCAATCGACAATTCCCCGTCCAGCAAATCGGCGCCAAGCAGTGCGGCGGAGAATGGAGATACCTGCACCTTACCATGCGAACGTGACGCGATGGCGTCGAGTCTGCTGAGCTGTTGGCGCAATTTCTCGCTGAGAGCGAGGAACTCTCCGTCGCCCAACTTTATGAAACGCCCGCGGCCTTGGCTCGTAAGGTCGAGCAGTTGAGCCATGGTTATGACCTTGCCTTGGTCCAGTTCCACCGTTCCTTCAATCTCAAACCATCCGTTTTCCGTTTTCCTTATCGCTCCGTTCCATACGGTTGAGGAACTGCGTCCGCGCACTTTTATCCTCGCACCGTCCTGCCATTCGCAGGTGATACGGTCGGTATTCTGCTGCGCATACTCCACAAGCGGCAGCAAATCGTAGGCATCCAGCACCATGGTGGTGTCTGTTTCGGCGGACTTCATGCCCGTATTGTCAAGGAAATGCTGCATATTCGCGGCCTCCTCAGCCATATTCCGCCTCACCCTTGTATAGTGTGCGCTGTCCGTTCCGTCCATTATTATGTCCTCACCCCGTCCCGGCCTGCAACGGATGCGGCCTCCTTCCAACGGCCGTACAAACACGCTGACGGCATAATTGTTACGGTCGTAGGGTCTGATCTGCATCGTCATCCGCGCCTGTCCGCCGGTAATCGGCAGCGTACTGCCGCCCTCTATGAGGTCACTGTTAACCTCTATCTTGCCGCCTATGCCCCTAAGGAACGTCCGCAAGGGCTCTTCCGCCTCGAGAGGGAAATGTCCTAACGACAGCAGGCGGTTGTAATAAGGCTGCTGTTCCTCCGTTATCCGCAGGAAATTGATGGTTGTTTCCCCCGTATGCACTATGATAATGCCGTCGTCTATCTTGTCTGCCGGCACGTTACTGCTGACAAGGAAGCCCGAAGGTGTGCGCAGAAGGGTGATGTAAGGCATCTCCTCTATCACCTCGACAAGCCGGTATGGCGAGTGGCTTCCCACGTAAAGGCGGCTGTGTTCGGTCATTTCCGGAAGCAGATGTTTCACTTCCAGCCAGTTGTCATCATACGTAGTCTTGCGTGCCGCGTTGGCTATACGGCTGTCGGCAAGGGTCATTTCCGGCAGTCCTCCGTTGTAGAAGCTCGCCAGACTGACCGTCTTTCCCGCGCTCCACGAGCCGTTTTTCAGCATCGTCTGCACCTTTACGGTGACCAGTGACGACGATGTGCTGTCCATGAAGTAAGCGATTCTCGAGTTCCTGACACCTTCCCGCACCGTTCTCGCAGCCTGTCCCATCAGGTCTTCCAGCACATTCTCCCACTCCTTCTTATGATATGTGGAGGCGAGCAGCCCCTCTTTGCCGTACGCTGCATTGGCATCTGACTCTGATGCGGCGTCGATGGCGCGGTAAGCACGCATCTCGTGTTTCATGATTAGCCACTGCGGCTGCGGTTCCTGCGACAGTTCCTTGCCGAGGTAGTGGCACATCAGCACGGCAAGGGCGCGCGTTGTCCTGCCGGAAGAGGACAGGAGAGCGGTCAGCTTGCGCTTGACGGCGTTGTCGGTAGAGCCTCCGTACAATATGTCATATAGCACCTTTCCGGCGGATGTGACGTCGTTCTCGACGGCTTTGCTGACGCCGAGTGCCCTTCTCCGCCCCTCATCGGTGCCTGTAAGATAGGATATAAGTACAAAGAAGAAGTTGACTATGTCGAGAGGGAAGTAGTTTGTCTTCTTTGACGCGTGTGACTGCCGGTTGTTATAAAGCGCCAAAGCCTTCTTGAAATGCTCGAATGATATTCTGATGTTGCCCTTGTAGGCCTCTGACATGGCGGCGATGATGCGGTGACTCATATACCCCGGCAGCAGCATACGGGGCAGTCTGCCGTAGGCGAGATAGTCATACAGGTCGCAAATGCCTGCCAAAGTCTCCCGTTCCTCACCGCCGGACATGAAGAAGCGGTAGCCGGACAGAAGGGAACGGATGTGTGTCGTGTCCGCAACCTCCTCGTTCACGAACATCATTACGAACGTGTCATGCAGCAGGGAGGAGAAGTTATTGTGGTCGAACAGCATGAGAAGCTGCGCGAAGTCGGGATTGTGCACCGCGGGGATGAAGCACCGCAGCCGCATGGATATTTCGTAGTCGCTTATCTCAAACAGCGAGATGTCCCTGTAATCGCTGCTGATATACCGCCACAACATCTTCTGCACGGCAGAGGGTCTCAACGCTTTCGCGGCCTCAAGCACCGCTATCGTCAGTTCTTTCTCCTCGCCATACAGGTACATCATGGCCGGGATGAGGTATTCATCCCTTACCGAATAGTCGTATGTGGCGGTGCGCCAGTTATACGCTCCCTCGCGTATCAGCCCCTTGCCTTTCAGTATTCCCGCCGCCATCTCCATGTCAACAAACGGCTTTCCCGTCAGTTTCCCCATGGCGTCTTTCAGGTTTCCCGTCTCGGAGCCGTCCGCATTGAACAGCGTATAGATGGCAAGCAGGTACTTGTCATTGACACCGAGGGAGGAGAATATGGCGTTATTCATCTGGCAGCGGTTTGGCGTTGTTGTCTGAAAGGGGTTACAATGAGTAGGCTATGGCGTATGCCTTGATTCTCTTAACCATGGCAAGCAGGCCGTTTGAGCGTGTGGGCGAGAGATGTTCCTTAAGCCCTATGCGCTCGATGAAGTAAAGGTCGGCGTCCAGTATCTCCTTAGGCGTATGGCCGGAGAGCACCCTCAGCAGCAGGGCCACGATGCCCTTCACGATGAGCGCGTCGCTCTCCGCGGTGAAGGTGAGTGTCCCGTCCGCCTCTTTGTCACACTGTACCCATACCCTGCTCTGGCAACCGTCGATGAGGTTCTGTTCCGTCTTGTACTTGTCTTCAAGCGGTTCCTGCTCTCCTCCGAGGTCTATCAGCAGCTGATACTTGTCCATCCAGTCGTCAAAGCCTTCAAATTCGGATATTACCTCGTCCTGAATCTCGTTTATTGTCATGCTTGTTTCTTGTTGTTTTATATTGTTCAGAGCCCACTCGTGCGGGGCTTGGTTTCCATATAGAATTTGGTTGCTCCGCAATCAGCACCTGATTACATTGTAATCAGCACCTAATCACTGTGTAATCAGCACCTGATTGCACGGTAATCAGCACCCTTTTGCGGGAGGCTTAATAATCATGGCGCAAATTAAAGTTTCTGCATTATGAAGAGTTTGTCACTCGGCCGCACCTTTCCCGGCACCGCAATGCTGACACGCCAGCCTTTCCTGGCCACGTCAACGGGCTTTAAGTCAAAGCGTATCTCCTCCACCTTATCTATATACATGGCGCCGGTCGTGGGACCGGTAATGAGCAGTTTGTCACCCACCTGAAGCTCGTGCGCCTCCACCTGCAACTCCGCCACGCCGATTTTCGAGAAGTATTTGACCACCTTTGCGGCATAAACCTTCTTCTCCGTGGCCTTGGAACCGTAGGAATCGTTCCATTCCCCAAGCGTCTGCCCTTGATAATAACCGTCCCAGAAGCCGCGGTTGAACACGCGGGCGAGCCTCTCGTCCCATGCGTCCTTGGCCTCTTCCGTGAAGTGGACGGGCGTTTCCGCCCCCTCCTCCTTATCGGCCAACACAGCGTTTATGGCCTCACGGTAGCAGCGTACCACCGTATCAACATACTCCGCGCCGCGCGCCCGTCCCTCAATCTTGAACACTCTGACGCCGGCATCCATCATCCTGTCGATGAAACGGATGGTTTTCAGGTCCTTGGGGGACATGATATATTTGTTGTCAACAAGCAGTTCGTTGCCCGTTTCGGCATCGGTGACGTCGTAACCCCTGCGGCATATCTGCACGCATTCGCCCCGGTTGGCGGAGCGGTTGGCATTGTGCAGCGAGAGATAGCACTTGCCCGATATGGCCATACACAGCGCACCGTGGCAGAACATCTCTATGCGGACGGGACGGCCGCTTGGCCCGCAGATGTTGTCGCGCACCGCCTGCTCGTGTATTTCCTTCACCTGCTCCATGCGAAGCTCACGCGCCAGCACCACCACATCGGCGAACTTGGCGTAGAAACGCAACGCCTCGATGTTGGAAATGTTAAGCTGCGTCGATAGATGCACCTCCTGTCCGACCTCCGCACAGTACATCATCACCGCCACGTCAGAGGCTATCACCGCCGTAATGCCGGCCTCCTTGGCCGCGTCTATTATCTCGTGCATCTGCCCAATGTCCTCACCGTAGATGATGGTGTTGACCGTCAGGTACGTCTTTATGCCGTGACTGCCGCACAATGCGGCTATTTCTTTAAGGTCGGCGATGGTGAACGGCGCAGCGGAGTGGGCACGCATATTAAGTTTCTCAATGCCGAAGTAGATGGAATCCGCCCCGGCATTGATTGCGGCCGCAAGGCTCTCACGCGAGCCTACCGGCGCCATTATCTCATAATCTACAACTCCCATACGGCTCCGTCAGGTGTGTCCTTGATGATAAAGCCCGCCTCGTTCAGCGCGTCGCGTATCTGGTCACACGTCGCCCAGTCCTTCTCGGCACGGGCCTTGGCACGCATTTCCAGCACCATATCGACCACCTTGCCGAACGACTGCTCCCTCGTGGCGTCGCCACTGCCCTGCGCCGCGGCGGTAAGACCGAGTATATCCTCCGTGAACGTGTGCATGGTCTTCGACAGTTGGTCAAGGTGCGCCTGCGAAATCTTGGCCTTACGGTCAACGAGCAGGTTGACATTGTGGCACGCCTCGAACAATAATGATATGACGACAGGCGTCTGCAAGTCATCGTTCATCGCGTCATAGAGCTTCTGTTCCAACTCGCTGACGAACTTATCCACCTCCGGTGACGAGCCTTTGGCGGGCTGAATGCGCTTCAAGTCCTTTAATCCCTGCATCAAACGGGCAAAGCCTTTCTCGGCAGACTCCAGTGCTTCAGACGAGAAATCGACCGTTCCGCGGTAGTGGGCGGACAGGATGAAGAAGCGAATGGTCATCGGTGAGAACGGTTTTGTGAGCAGTTCGTGCTCTCCTTTGAAGAATTGGTCAAGCGTAATGAAGTTGTTGTACGACTTACCCATCTTCTGTCCGTTGATGGTTATCATGTTATTGTGCATCCAGTAGCGCACCGCCGGATGGCCCATCGAGGCCTGCGCCTGCGCTATCTCGCACTCATGGTGCGGGAAAACGAGGTCCATTCCGCCGCCGTGGATGTCAAATTCCTCGCCAAGATACTTCCTTCCCATGGCCGTACACTCGCAATGCCATCCGGGAAAGCCGTCAGACCACGGGGAAGGCCAGCGCATTATGTGCTCGGGCTGCGCCTTTTTCCACAGTGCAAAGTCCGCTTGATTCTTCTTTTCACCCACTCCCGCCAGCGTGTCCCGTGACGCATCCTTGATGTTTTCCAGCGTGCGGCCGGAGAGAATGCCGTACTTATAGTCCTTGTTGTACTTCTCTATGTCAAAATAGACGCTGCCGTTGCTAACGTAAGCGTAGCCGTTGTCGAGTATCTCCTGCACCAGTTGCTGCTGCTCTATGATATGCCCCGTGGCGTGAGGCTCTATCGACGGCGGCAGCACATTGAGCTTTTCCATGGCCGAATTGAAGCGGCGCGTGTAGTACTGCGCTATCTCCATCGGTTCCAACTGCTCCAGTCTTGCCTTCTTGGCGATCTTGTCCTCGCCCTCGTCGGCATCATGTTCCAAGTGACCCACATCGGTTATGTTGCGCACATAGCGCACCTTGTAGCCGAGATGTTGCAGGTATCGGAAAAGGATGTCAAACGTAATGGCGGGGCGTGCGTGCCCGAGATGCGCGTCACCATATACCGTCGGGCCGCAGACATACATGCCCACGTGTCCCGGATGTATCGGTTTGAAAGCCTCCTTCTTGCGGGAGAGCGTGTTGTATAATAATAATGTCTGTTCCATTTTTTATCATCTGCCGCCCTTTCCCTGCCTCCCCGAGAGGAGGATAATATACGGTTTGGCGACCTGTTATTTAGTTGTTTACATATTAAATGCCCTGTACCATCCCTTTCTCTCCTCCCCTCGGGGAGGCCGGGAGGGGGCTTTTGGGTTAACTCAAGCTCAGCATTCTGTTGATAGGCTTCACCGCTTCCTTGGCAATCTCCGGCGCAACCTCCACCACCGGAGCCTCGTTTTTCAGGCAGTCACGCAGTTTTTCCAGCGTGTTTAGCTTCATGTATTGGCACTCGTTGCAGCTGCATCCCGCGCTTCCCTCGCCCGCTTCCGGCGGAACGGGGATGAAGGTACACTCCGGACAGGTGCGCTGCAACTCGTGAAGTATGCCCGCCTCCGTGGCGACGATATACGTTTGCGGCGCATTCTCCTGCGCATATTTCAGCATATCGGCCGTCGAGCCTTTCACCTGAGCCATGGCCAGCACGGGAGCCTTGCACTCCAAGTGCGCCATCACCACGGCCTCCGGATGCTCTTGCTTCAACCTTGCTATGGCCTCACAGGAGAAACGCTCGTGCACATGACATCCTCCGTCCCACAACTCCATGTTGCGGCCGGTCACGGAATTGATGTACGAGCCGAGGTTATAGTCCGGTCCGAAAAGGATTTTGGCGTCCTTGGGCAGCTGATCGACAACCTTCTTGGCGTTGCCCGATGTCACCACGACATCCGTCAGAGCCTTTGTGGCGGCAGTGGTGTTGACGTATTGCACCACCATATAGTCCGGATGCTCCGCTTTCCACTTGCGCAAATCCTCTGCGTCACACGAGTCCGCAAGGGAACAGCCGGCTGACAAGTCAGGAGCCAGCACCAGTTTCTCCGGCGACAGCAGTTTGCACGTCTCGGCCATGAAGTGAACACCGCACATAACGATGATGTCCGCGTCCGTCTGCGCGGCCTTCCTCGCCAGTGCCAGCGAGTCACCGACAAAGTCCGCCACCTCCTGCACCTCGCCAACAGTGTAGTAGTGAGCCAGCACCACCGCATTCTTTTCCTTGCACATACGGCGTATCTCCGCCTGCAATGCCTTGGTATCGTTCTGTTTCATATATCTTCCGGGTTGTTGCTATCAAAGTGCAAAGTTAGCAATTTATTTCCGTAAAAGCAAGAGTTTACGCCCCTTTTTTATCCGCGTACCTTTATATTACATCATAACGGGAATGGCTCCAAGGAACAAAAAGCAAAAAATACAAAAAAATAAAAACCGCATCAAATAACCATATATATGACACGCCTCCGCAAAAGGGTGCTGATTACCATGTAAACAGGTGCTGATTACACTGCGATTAGCACCTGATTGCAATGTAATCAGCACCCTTTTGCGGAGAGAGGCTTTACATGGGACTATCTAACGTAACCTTAAACGCATTGTTTGCGCTGCTATCCGCCCCATGCAAATGGCAAATACCGGGAGCCAACCCCGAAGGGGTGACAGAATACAGCCCAGGGTGCAACCCTGGGAATTATCGCATTGGACGGCAAGATGTATTGGCACCCCGTAGCCGGCAGGCGAGGAGCACCATGTGCGACGAGGGGTGTTTGGAATTCTATTCCGTTCAAATGTGTAGTCGTTTTGTTCTTCCCGTATGACCGTCTGCACTCTCCTTTCGCTCTCTCTTAACACCCCTCGTCGCACATGGTGCTCCTCGCCTGCCGGCTACGGGGTGCCAATACATTTTTCATATTATACCGCTAATGTTCCCAGGGTTGCACCCTGGGCTGCATTCTGTCACCCCTTCGGGGTTCATCGCCAATGTGCAGTTCCCGAGCCGGTTGCCTTTCGCGGAACAATCTGCAAGTCACAAGCCGTCAGCGCATTGCCGGACAGACTGGCATCCCCTGTAAAAACAAAGAGGATGGACAACCTCACGGTCATCCATCCATACAAACTTAAACAACCAATAAAAGAAATGGATTGTTTATCTTGTAGCATTATCTGATAAAAAGCAGTTCGCGGTACTTCGGCAGTGTCCATACCTCGTCATCCACCTTGGCCTCGAGCTTGTCGATGTGGTAACGTATCTTGCCCATCAACGGCTCCACCGTGTCGTGGTATGCGATGGCTTTCTCGCGCTCGGACTCTATCTTGTTGGCCACCTTGCGGGCGTTTGTCAGAGCCTCGCAGCCCTCCTCTATGGCCTTCACGCGCTGTGAAATCTTGGAGATGAGGGCGAGGTTGCTTGCCGCCACATCCTTGAACTCATCGTCGGGAAGTATGGATTTCAGCGCAGCCACGTTCTCCGCGAGCTTGGTCTGGTACGCAACGACCTGCGGAATGATGTGGTTAACGGAGAGATCACCGAATATGCGCGCCTCGATTTGTATCTTCTTTGTGTATGTCTCCCACTTGATTTCGTTGCGGGCTTCAAGCTCTTTCGCCGTCATGATGTTCAGAGACTCGAACATATCGATTGAAGCCTTGTCGAGATAGCGGTCGAAGATAAGCGGGCAAGAGCTCTCGACGTCCAGTCCGCGCTTCTCAGCCTCAGCCACCCAAGCGTCAGAATAGCCGTTGCCATCAAAGCGAATAGGCTTGCAGGTCTTTATGTCGTCACGCAGAACGCTTATTATCGCCGCGTGAACCTCCTTGCCGTTGGCCACCAATGCGTCAACACGCTTCTTGAAACTAACGAGCGCTTCCGCCACTGCGGCATTGAGTACTATCATTGCAGACGCGCAGTTCGCCTCAGAACCCGGTGCGCGGAACTCGAAGCGGTTGCCCGTAAAGGCGAACGGAGAGGTGCGGTTGCGGTCGGTATTGTCTATCAGGAGCTCCGGTATTGACGGTATGTCGAGCTTCAGTCCGGCCTTTCCGGCAATGGCGATGGTGTCGTCATCGGAGTTCTCAAGGTGGTCAAGAACCTCCGTAAGCTGCTTGCCGAGGAAGGAAGAGACTATTGCCGGCGGCGCTTCATTGGCCCCGAGACGGTGCGCATTGGTCGCAGACATGATGGAAGCCTTAAGAAGTCCGTTGTGTTTATATACGCCCATCAGCGTCTCCACGATGAAAGTGACGAAGCGGAGGTTGCTGATCTCGTCCTTGCCGGGTGCGTGGAGCAGTATGCCGGTGTCGGTAGAGAGGGACCAGTTGTTGTGTTTGCCGGAGCCGTTCACGCCGTCAAACGGCTTTTCATGGAGCAGACAGCGGAAGCCGTGGTTGCGGGCCACCTTCTTCATGAGTGCCATTATGAGCATATTATGGTCCACAGCGAGGTTGGTTTCCTCGAAGATGGGAGCCAGTTCAAACTGGTTCGGGGCGACTTCGTTATGCCTTGTCTTGCAGGGTATGCCCAGTTCAAGAGCCTGTATCTCCAAGTCTTTCATGAAAGCGGCCACGCGTGCCGGTATGGAACCGAAGTAGTGGTCGTCCATCTGCTGGTCTTTCGCGGAGGAATGTCCCATCAGCGTGCGTCCGGTAAGGAGCAGATCAGGGCGTGCGGAGAACAGTCCTTCATCCACAAGGAAGTATTCCTGCTCCCAACCGAGGTTTGATACCACCTTGCTTACCTCCGGGTTAAAGTATTTTACGACGTCCGTCGCAGCCTTGCCAACGGCGTGTATGGCCTTCAGCAGCGGTGTCTTGTAGTCCAGTGCCTCACCGGTATAGGAGATGAAGACGGTCGGTATCATCAGCGTGTCGCCTATAACGAACACGGGTGAGGTCGGGTCCCATGCGGAATAGCCGCGTGCCTCGAAGGTGGAACGTATGCCGCCGGAGGGGAAGGAGGATGCGTCCGGTTCCTGCTGAACGAGGCTTTTGCCCTCAAACTCCTCTATCATGCCGCCTTTCCAGTCGTGTTCCACGAAGGCGTCGTGCTTCTCCGCCGTTGTGCCCGTAAGCGGCTGGAACCAGTGTGTGCAGTGTGTCGCGCCAAGCTCCATTGCCCATTTCTTCATGCCTTCCGCCACTTTGTCCGCGGTAGCGCGGTCAAGCGGTGCGCCGTTGTCGATGACATCGAGCATCTTGTCATAGACTTTCTTTGGAAGATACTTAAACATCTTCTGCTTGTTGAAGACATACTTGCCGAAGAACTCCGACGGACGCTCTGCCGGTGCAGGCACTTCTACGGGGCGTTTCTTGAACGCTTCGGCTACAACCTGAAATCTTAGATTTGCCATTTTATTTAGTTTTATATTAGTCCTTACTGTTTTTCTACTGCAAAGGTAGTGTTTTTTCCGTAGTTACACAAGTTTTTCGCGACCTTTATATTATGGCGCAACAGTGAAACCTACAACGAGATAGCCTTTCTTCGTGCTCGGATTGCATGAGCCTTCCATAAACACCGGGATGCCCCAAGACTTGCATACGGGTATGGTCTTCGTCGCGCGGAGTGATATGTTGGTCACGCTGAAGCCGCCTGTGGCGTCGGCATAGAAGTCCGTTGAATATGGAACGGCGCCCACCGTGGCCGTCCAGTCGCAGGAGGCAAGCGTGAACGGCGCGCTCAACTGCACGTATGACGAGTATGCCCTGTCGCCGCTCTTGTTGCAACCGTCGGCACCCGCGAAGTTGGTGTACCACTGTATGGCCAGCGGACCGAAGTCATAGCCGATGTTGGCTTCCCACACGTGCTTGGTGTCATGCGCACGATACTCGAAGTATTTGTTGTCCTCTCCGTAGTAAGAGAACCAGTAGTCGGTCACGCCTACGTTGAAACCGCCCTTGGTGTAGGCCAGCGTGAGGTCAAATTCCTTCGCGTCCTGCGTGTTGAGGAAGCCGTAGCTGCCCCATGCGGAGAGCGAGAAGCCTTTGTAGGAGAGGCCGGCCGACGGCTGTATGGCTGCGTCTCCGAGTGCCTGGCCGCGCCATACGTAGCGTGAAACCACATCTGCCGAAACAGAACCTTCCACCTTGTCCTGAGCGTTCGCCGCGCTGATGCCCATGATACCCATTGCCGCAAGGGTCAATACTTTGATGATTCTCATAATCTTGTTCCTTTCCTGAATTAAAGGGTTAATAATTTGTGTTTGTGTATAAATATAGTGTTGTGTTTGTGCCTGTGCGGCTTGTCTTTCGCAATCAGGTGCCGATTACACTGTAATCAGGCCTCTTTTACACTGTAATCAGGTGCTGATTGCGGGGTAATCAGGTGCTGATTGCAGCACACTTAGTCTGCGGTCATCTTCTGTCGGGCGCAATGTCTTGTACGACAAGGCGTTACCGCCACTCCCGAATCCTGCGCATGGCTTCCTCGCAGTCCTCTCTTTCACCGAAGGAGGTAAGGCGTACATAGCCTTCTCCCGAAGGGCCGAAGCCCACACCGGGCGTACACACGACGCTCGCGCCATAGAGAAGCTGGTCAAAGAACTTCCACGATGAGCAGCCGTCGGGCGTCTTCACCCACAGATATGGTGCGTTCCTGCCGCCGAACACCTCGAAGCCCATGCGTGTCATGGCATCGCGCATCAGAGTGGCGTTATCCATGTAGTAGTCTATCACGGCCTTTGTCTGCTCCTTTCCCTCAGGGGTGTAGATGGCTTCCGCCGCACGTTGGGAGATATAGCTCGTGCCATTGAACTTGGTACTCTGCCTTCTGTCCCACAGATGGTTAAGCTCTATGCGCCGCGAACCGTCCAGTGTCACCGCCGTAAGGTCTTTCGGTATCACGGTGTAGCCGCATCTTACGCCGGTGAAGCCCGCCGTCTTAGAATAGGAGCGGAACTCTATGGCGCACTTGCGCGCCCCCTTTATCTCGTAAATGGAATGCGGTATGTCGTCCTCCCGTATGAAAGCCTCGTACGCGGCGTCGTAAAGTATGAGCGTATCGTTCCTCAACGCGTAGTTGACCCACTTGCGCAACTCCTCCTTTGTCAGCACAGTCCCCGTGGGATTGTTGGGATAACAGAGGTAAATCATATCGACCCTGCGGTCGGGTATCTGCGGTATGAAGTTGTTTTCCGCCGTACACGGCATATAGTTCACGTTGCTCCACGAGCCGTTCTCGAACACTCCGGCACGTCCGCACATCACGTTTGAGTCGATATAGACCGGATATATCGGGTCGGTCATGCCTATCGAGTTGTCCCACCGCACTATGTCGCCGATGTTGCCGGTGTCTGATTTCGCCCCGTCATTGATGAAAATCTCGTTCGGGTCAAGGTGTATTCCGCGCGGAAGATAATCGTTCTTTATGATGGCCTCACGCAGAAAGTCGTATCCCCGCTCCGGCCCGTAGCCCCTGAACGTGGCCTTTTCCGCCATCTCATCCACCGCCTTGTGCATGGCTTCGGTGACAGCCGGAACCAAAGGGCGTGTCACGTCGCCTATGCCGAGGCTGATAACCCTCACCTTCGGGTGCGAGACCTTGTAGGCGTTTACCTTCTTCGCTATGTCAGCGAACAGGTAATTGGCTGACAGTTTAAGATAATGTTCGTTTACTAATGCCATTGTTCTCGTGTTCTTTTATTGTTGTAAGTTTGCTTGTCTGTCGTTACGGGAGCTCTGTTTCCCCCTCAAAGGCTATCGCCGCAGGGCCTGTCATCATCACGTGCCCGTCCGTTTCGTCCCACCGTATGCCCAGCATTCCTCCGTCCATGAGCACGCTGCTCTCCCTGCCCCGCCGTCCGGTGAGCTTCGCGGCCACCGCTGTCGCACAGGCTCCGGTACCGCAGGCGAGGGTAATCCCGCTGCCTCTCTCCCACACTCTCATCCTTACCGTCCCGTCAGGAAGCACCTGCGCGAACTCGATGTTGCATCTTTGGGGAAAGACCGGATGGCGTTCCAGCAGAGAACCGTAGGCCGCCACGTCGAACTTCTCCACGTCCTCGTCAAGGAATATCACGAAATGCGGATTGCCCATCGACACGAACGTGCCCCTGAACGCCCGTCCCTGCACCGTCAGTTCATAGTCAACGGCCGCACCGCCACGCACCCCGAACTGTGCGGGTTGCCTTAATACGGGCTCTCCCATATCCACCGTCACGGTGTCAACGGCACCTTCTTCATCGAGATGCAGGTTCAGAACCTTCACTCCCGAGAGCGTCTGCAGCCTTATAGGATTGGCCGTTGTCAGGCCTTTGTCGTGCAGATACTTCGCCACACAGCGCGTTCCGTTGCCGCACATCATGGCTTCCGAGCCGTCATTATTGAATATACGCATGGAGAAATCGGCGTCAGGCACGGTGGCCTTGCCTATCAGTATCAGTCCGTCAGAGCCTATGCCGAAGTGCGGACGGCTCCACTTGATGGAAGCGGCGGCGGGATCCGGTATGTCATACAGCAATGTATTGACATATATATAATCGTTGCCCGCACCGTGCATCTTCGTGAATTTGATGGTCTTCTTCATCATTTCCTTATTGAATACGTTTGACTTCCATTCTTGATTTCGTTGCAAAATTACTACTTTTTGTCGTAAAAACAAGAGAAATTATGTCATTCTAACACAAAAATATCAATAAAATAACAAATTGTAAGGATTAAAGTGCTTTTTGAGTACATTGTATAAGCAATGCAGGCAGCAATGCTTACAATCTGAAACCGCACCGACTTTTTATCAAGCAAAACGCTTTCAATATGCTAATTATCCTAACAAAATGTTGTAATTTTGCATCAGAAACCAAACAAAACGTCGTTTTACAAATATCAATTCAACACAAAATGACACACTGACGGTTTCACAACGCGGTATTATCCGCCCCTTATATATAATAAGGTGTAAACAGATTACAAGACAAAAGGAACGCCATTACGGCGGGACAACAACACAAACACAACATTAATTAATCAAAAAGGGTATTTAGTATGAAAAAGATTGAAGCAATCATCCGCAAGACTAAGTTCGAGGATGTGAAGGAAGCCCTGCTCAACTCCAACATCGACTGGTTTGAGTATCACGATGTCCACGGCATCGGGCAGAGCCGTCAGGAGCGCATTTACCGTGGGGTTCAGTATTCAACGGACGTGATAGAGCGCGTGGCCATCACCATAGTGTGCCGCGAAATCTTCGTGGATTCCACCGTAAAGGCCATAATGGAGGTGGCGCACACGGGCAAGGTGGGCGACGGACGCATATTCGTCAGCGACATGATAGACTGCTACTCCATCCGCACCGGCGACCACGGAGACACCGTTCTGGCTGACAAGAAGTAGCCGCCGACAACAACACACACGACAATAACACAAACACAAAGAAAGGAAAAGATTATGATGGATATATTATTTGCCACACCCCTTGCGGCGGTAGTGGAGGAAGCGAAAGACTACGTTAACGGCCTTGATACCGTATGGGTGCTGCTCGGCGCGATACTCGTGTTCTGGATGCAGCCGGGATTCGCCCTTGTCGAGGCCGGCCTCACACAGTCCAAGAACACGGCCAACATCCTTATGAAGAACTTTGTGGATTTCATGTTCGGCACGGTGCTGTTCTGGATCATGGGATTCTCCATCATGTACGGCGACGGCAACGACTTCATCGGCTGGGAAGGGTTCGGCTTCATCGGCAGCGACTCAAACGTTCCCGCCGAGTGTACGTTCATGTTCCAGACCGTATTCGCCGCCACGGCAGCCACAATCGTGTCCGGCGCCATGGCGGAGCGCACCAAGTTCTCCATGTACGTTGTGTTCTCCGTACTCATCTCCGCGTTCATCTACCCGATAGAAGGCCACTGGTCATGGGGCGGCGGATGGCTCTCCGAGATGGGATTCCATGACTTCGCCGGCTCTACCGTGGTACATCTCTGCGGCGGCGCGATAGCGTTGGCTGGCGCGATAGTGCTCGGTCCCCGTGTGGGCAAGTACGGCAAAGACGGCAAGAGCCGCGCCATTCCCGGCCACAACCTGCTTATCTGTGCGCTCGGCGTGTTCTGCCTGTGGGTAGGATGGTTCGGCTTCAACCCCGCATCCACCGTTGCCGCCACAGGTTACGCCAACGCAGTAAGTATGTCACACGTATTCGTGACCACCAACATGGCAGCCGCCACAGGCGCCATGGCGGCGATGTTCTACACATGGATAGTCGATGGCAAGCCGTCACTGTCAATGCTTTGCAACGGCGTTCTCGCCGGACTTGTGGGCATTACGGCCGGATGTGACTGCGTAAGCATAGGCTCCGCCGCCATCATCGGCGTGATAGCCAGCGTGCTGATGTGTATGTCCGTCAGCTTCATTGACAAGGTCTGCAAGATAGACGACCCGGTTGGCGCTGTCTCCGTGCACGGTGTCGGAGGCATAGCGGGCACAATACTCACAGGCGTGTTCTGCGACCCGTCCATCGACGGCGTTGAGGCAAGCATAGGAGTACAGGCTCTCGGAGCTTTGGCGGTAGCCGTGTTCGCATTCGTATGCGGCATGATACTCTTCACGGTCATCAATCATGTACACGGACTGCGCTGCGACCGCATCATCGAGGAGGAAGGACTCGACATCTACGAGCACGGCGAGGCTTGCTACAACTAAGCCTCTATCCGTCAGCATATTAGGCGCGACACATTGCAACCTGCCGCGGAGCGTAAAGTAAAAGGGTGCTGATTACACCGCAATCAGGCCTCTTTTACACCGTAATCAGCACCTGTTTACAGTGTAATCAGCACCCTTTCACAAAAGAACCCCTGCATCATGGGTTCATTACGGCGGCTTACACCATCGACAACGAACCCCGAAGGGGTGACAGAACCAAGCCCGGGGTGTTAACCCCGGGAAAGAGATTGGCAAACCAGCACGAGGTATCGGACACCCCGAAGCCGGCAGGCGAGGAGCACAACGTGCGACGAGGGGTAAAAGAAGTGGGTGACAAGAAAACAAGAAATGGTCACACAAGAAAACAAAACGGCAATCGATGCAAACGATATGCACAGCAAATCCAACGAACAAGCCTATACCCTGCAAGAGGCGAACGACATAGAACAGACCAGACAAACTTAAACCATAACCAATTAAAAAGAACAAACATTATGTGTGGAATTGCATGTATTTTCGGCATCCGGCAACAGACTGCCGAGCTAAGACAGAAGGCTTTGAAGATGAGTCAGAAGATCCGCCACCGCGGACCGGACTGGAGCGGCATCCATGTAGGCGGCTCCGCCATCCTCGCCCATGAGCGATTGAGCATCGTTGACCCCGAGTCCGGACAGCAACCGCTGTTCTCTCCCGACAGGAAACAGGTGCTGGCGGTGAACGGAGAGATTTACAACCACCGCGACATACGCGCGGAGTTTGCGGGGAAATATGACTTCCAGACGGGCTCCGACTGCGAAGTCATCCTTGCGCTGTACCGCGAATGGAAAGCCGCGGGCAGCGAAGACCCGAGCGGAATATTCGAGAAAGCGAGCGGAATATTCGCCTTCGCCCTATATGACGAGGAGACTGACGAGTACCTTATAGGCCGTGACCCGATAGGAGTGATACCGCTTTACATCGGACATGACAAGGAGGGAAGGCTCTATGTGGCGTCAGAGCTGAAGGCGCTGGAAGGCTTTTGCGACGAGTACGAGCCGTTCCTGCCCGGCCACTACTACTGGTCAAGGGACGGAAAGATGGTGAGATGGTACAGGCGCGAGTGGATGGAACGTATGCCGGGAGCGTGTTCCGCACCCGTGGCGGACACCGCACGGCTGTCATACAAGGACAGCGTGGCGGCCGTTCATGACGCTCTCGAGGGGGCGGTAAGGCGCCAGCTGATGAGTGACGTGCCGTACGGCGTGCTGCTGTCAGGCGGCCTTGACTCAAGCGTCACGTCGGCAATAGCGCGCAAATACGCCGCGAAACGCATAGAGACGGACGGTGCCGAGAAGGCATGGTGGCCGAGACTGCACTCGTTTGCGGTAGGACTGAAAGGCGCGCCGGACCTTGCCAAGGCACGGGAGGTGGCTGATTTCATCGGGACAGTACACCACGAAATCAACTATACCATACAGGAGGGACTGGATGCGATACGTGACGTGATATATTTCATCGAGACTTACGACGTGACCACGGTGCGCGCGTCAACACCCATGTACCTCCTCGCAAGGGTGATAAAGTCGATGGGCATCAAGATGGTGCTGTCGGGCGAGGGTGCCGACGAGGTGTTCGGCGGTTACCTGTACTTCCACAAGGCTCCGGACGCAAGGGAGTTTCACGAGGAGACGGTGCGCAAGCTGGGCAAACTGCACCAGTATGACTGTCTCAGGGCGAACAAGTCACTGAGCGCATGGGGCGTGGAGGGACGCGTGCCGTTCCTCGACAAGGAGTTCCTTGACGTGGCAATGTCCCTGAACCCGGAGTACAAGATGTGTCCGGGGACGGTGATGGAGAAGAAGATAGTGCGCGAGGCGTTCGCCGATATGCTGCCGGACAGCGTGGCATGGAGGCAGAAGGAGCAGTTCTCTGACGGCGTGGGATATTCATGGATAGACACTTTGAAGGAGATAACGGCCAAGGCCGTGACCGACGAACAGATGGCCCATGCGGCGGAACGGTTCCCCATCAACACCCCGTTGTGCAAGGAAGAGTACTACTACCGCTGCATTTTCGAGGAGCATTTCCCCAGCGACAGCGCGGCAAGAGCCGTGCCTCACGAGGCGAGCGTGGCCTGCTCTACCGCCAAAGCCCTCGAATGGGACGAGGCATGGAAGACCATGAACGACCCGTCAGGCCGCGCCGTGGCGGGAGTTCACGAGCAGGCATACGAGTAAAAACGGCAAAACATCGCCGCAAACATGGTGTGATGAACCCCGAAGGGACAATTAAACGACGTTGTAGGGACGCACCTTGGTGCGTCCGCCTATACGGAGAAGCGCAGCAATTCGGACGCACCCGCTCGGCTTGGCCGCTTGCCATAGGCTTTATGCCGGTGGCAAGAAGGTGCGTCCCTACAACACATTGCAATTCAACGTATTACAAAGGCCGCCGTAAAAGGGTGCTGATTACATTGCAAAAGGATGCTGATTACACTGCGATTAGCACCTGATTACAATGTAATCAGCACCCTTTTACAACGGCAACAAATAGCCCTTGCAATTATTTTTACGATATTTTAACCTATTGTTAATACTTTTTAGTCTATTTTCTTTTTATTATACAAAATATATCAGTACCTTTGTCGCAGACACTAAGCATTTTATACTAACACAAGAAAATCAAGGAAACATTAATAACTAACTTAATTTATGACAAAAAAACTTTATCTTTACGCCGCATTGGCCATGTCAATGGGGCTTGCAGCGTGCTCGTCAAGCGACGAAAGTACCGTCACCACGCCGGGTAATGCGGTTGAGTTCAAGCCGGCACAAGCATCAAAGGTGCTCTTCACCTCCAACGGAACTACGCTTGGCGGGGAAGACGTTGTAACGTATGAGGCCGTAGAAACCAAGGCCATCGACCGTGAAGCGGAAAAGGCTTTGTGCGAAAGCGTGCTTCCGGAGAAGAACGGTAACATCGACAACATCAACACGGACTTCCTTTATTACGCAAAGGACGGCGACATAACGTTTGAGATGTACCCGATATATGCGCAGACATCAACCAACCCGCAGAACTTCGGCATCTTCTACTACGACGAGAGTGGCGTGATGCACAAGCAGCTTATCTGGGAAGGTATGAACATTTATAACCTCACGCGTGAAGAATATTATCCTGAACGCGCCACATACAGCAAGGGCATAAAGGTTACTGTCAAAAAGGGTTACAAGTTCGGTTTCTACTGGGACGGCAACTTCAACAGGCAGGACATGAAGGAGAGTGACCCGAGTGATTACAAGACTGTATATTACAGTTCTTCATACCTGAACAAGGAAGTGTTCGCTACCGACGGCGGCGGCAACAAGATTTCACCGGAGACAATCAACCAAGTTCACGCCGGAACATTCGTCCGCAACGGCAAGACATACCTCGGACTGGAAGACTGGACGGACTTCGACTATCAGGACATAATATTCTCCATCGACGGAGAATTGGAGACTGTGCCGTCTGACAACATCATACCGGGTGACACGGAGACACCAGAAGAGCCCGTCGAGCCGACCACTCCGGTGGATCCTATCGACCCGGCCGTTCCGAGCGGAGGCTCTGTTGAGGTAAACCTCGCACTCAATGCACCTCACGAGCAGGGCGACTGGATTGAGTCTCACCTGTCAATTCACGTGCGTGACACTACCGATGTCACCCTGTTCATGCCGATAGAGGCGCAGTACTACTGCCCGCAGGACGACATGATGATTGTACAGAAGCATGACATCGCATACCAGTACAACGAGACAACGGAGACGGTGACAATGAACGTGAACGGTAATCCCGTGACACTTAACATCACTTACTCCGCTGCCGGCATAACGGTTTCAACGGAAGGCATCAACGCCGACGTGCTGAAATACTGCCGCTCAATGTACGAGGACGGCATCAACTTCGAGATACGGAACTACTACAACAGCAGCCTTACACGCCAGCAGATACAGGAGAAACTCAACAACTCCGTAGTATCCTTTGCCAAGCAGCCCAAGATTTATATGTATGCGAAGGGCATGGTAGAGGGAGCCGGAGTGGAAGACCCGTTTGCCTGCGTCGTAATGCCTGACGACATCGACGACCGCACGGCACCTGCCGCAGGCGAGTTGAGCATGAACGAAGAGTCAATGCTCTACATCTACCCTGTCAAGTAAAACTACAAACTACTCTATAAAACAACCTCCTTCCCTACACTCACAGGTGTAACGGGAAGGAGGTTTTATGTGATACCTTATTATATATATAGGATTAATGGCAACATACGATACGGAAATACAGCTGATACCGGGCAATGAGAGGATGAAAGGCGTGCTGGACTTCCTGACACTGCATGACATCCGCTTCTCCTGCTACACCCATCCGGAGGGCAAGACGATAGAGGAAGCGAAGAAATGGTGGCGGGATGACGGCTCGGTACACTGCAAAAACATCTTTCTGCGCAACCATAAGGGCAACAAACACTATCTGGTCTGCTTCCATTGCGACCACGATCTCGCCATACATGACTTGGAAGCACGGCTGAAAGCGTCGTTGACGGCGCAGGGACTGCCGTCTTGCGGCAAGCTGTCTTTCGCCTCTCCGGAGCGGATGGCGAGGTATCTCGGGCTGGAACCGGGCAGTGTCTCGCCCTTCGGACTTATAAACGACACGGAGAACCACACCCACCTGTTCCTCGACGAGAGCCTGAACCAGGCGGAAACGCTTAGCTTTCACCCCAACGACTGCCGCGGAACGGTGGTTATCTCACGTGAAGAATTTGAGCGTTACCTCGCCATTTCGGGTAACACTTACGAATATCTGAAACTGTACTGAGCGCAGAATACGCCTAACCCAGCAGCCTAATATACGTTTCTATGGCGTTCCTTATCTCGGAAACGCATATAAATTCGTCGGCACTGTGTGACCGCGAGCTCTCTCCCGGACCCAACTTGAACGACGGAAAGCGCATGAGAGCCTGATCGGAAAGCGTCGGCGAGCCGAACGGTTGCATCCCCATTGCCACGCAACGCCGCACAAGCGGATGGTCAGCAGGTATCGACGAGGAGTGGAGATGAAAGGAACGGGCTTGCAGACTGCTCTTCATCCTGCCTTGCAGAAAGGCGAACACCTCTTCGTTTGTATAGTGTTCGTTGGTTCGCACGTCAATGATAAAGCGGCATTCGTCAGGCACTACGTTGTGCTGTGTGCCGCTATTGACCACCGTACACTGCATCTTCGTCGGGCCAAGCAGCGGCGATACCTTCTCGAAACGGTAGTCACGGATGAACACAAGGTCGTCAAGCGCCTCATAAATGGCGTTGACTCCCTCGTTACGGGCGGCATGACCGGACTTGCCGCGAGCCACTCCGTCAATGACCATAAGCCCCCTTTCCGCTATGGCCGGCTGCATACCGGTCGGCTCTCCCACTATCGCCACGTCGATTTCCGGCAGCAACGGCAGCACGGAACGTATGCCTCCGGCTCCGCTTACCTCCTCTTCACACGAGGCAAGGTATATGAAATTAAATGAAGGTTGGAGGTTGGAGGTTGGAGGTTGACGGTCTTTCCGTGACGGGTCGGCAAGCATCCGGAACACTTGCAGCAGCGACACCAAGCCTCCGCCGCAGTCGTTTGAGCCGAGACCGTACAGCCTGTCGCCCTCAATCACAGGCGTAAAAGGGTCACGAACCCATGTGGCCACGGGCTTGACGGTGTCTATGTGAGCGTTCAGAAGCAGCGTGGGACGGCCGTCATCCCAGTCTTCCGACTTTATCCAAAGGTTGTTTCCCTCCCTGAACGGCTTGAAGCCATAGTCCTGCATGGCTCTCTGCATGACGTCCGCGGCACCTTTCTCGTCACGGCTTACGGACGGAACGGCTATCAGTTGCCTTAACAGCGCAACGGCATCTTCTACATATTGTTCTGTCATCATATCTCTTTTCATTAGAATTTCACTGTCGCCTTGGCCACAAACTGCCTGCCGGGACGCGGTACGCCGCAGGTGAGCATCGAGCCAATGCAATACTGGTTATCGGTAATGTTCTTCACACTGACATCCAAGTCAAGGTGTTTCCATTCGTAAGACAGTCCAAGGCCTATCGTACACTGCGGTCTTACCTCATGCAACAGGCTGTACTCCATATAACCATGGAATGTGGATTGCATATCAATATCCTTATAATACGTCTTCGTCTGCGCACTGACAGTGCCCCGCAGCCACAATGTCCCGCCCTTGAAGAATCCCTTTCCCTCACCGGTATATGGGCAATAAGCGGCCGTTATGTTGGAGATCAGCTCGGGAGTGCCAAGGGTATTGCCTCCGAAGACGATGTAATTATCCGACGATACGGTCTCTCCCTCCGCGTTTTGGGTGAAATATTCTTCCTTGCAGACGCGCTGCCAAGTGGCGTTGGCATTGAAAAAGAAACGCGGAGAGACATAGCGCACAGAACCGTCAACGCCTAACTGCCGCATTTTCGCGGCGTTGGCAAAGGCGTAGTCGCCTGACATTATGAAGTCAAGCATAACGATGTCTTTCAGAATATTATAGAAACCGCTCATCTCCGCGCTGAAACGAGAGCCCGGTCTGTGGTAAACTGCGCCGAGCTGAAAGGCGTTCATTATCTCCGGTTGCAGGTCCTTGCCACCTGAAAACAGATAAACGAGGCAGGAGCGGTACAGGTATGGCGCATCAACAAAGCTGTGGTTGTATGACAAACGGGTGGAGATTGCTGGCGAAACCTTATATATCAGTGACAGGCGGGGCGACAGATGGTTCAGCGGACTGCCCGCAAAACGGACCTTATGGTCATACCTTATGCCGGCATTCAGAATGAGCCGGGGAGTGAAATAGTGCTTCAGCTGGGCGTATGCAGAATAAGAATTCTCCGCTCCGTCGCTGAAAACGGAATCCGCCCGGTGCACCATCGAAGCATTATAATCACCCCCTATAAGCAGGGAAGCGCCGGAAAGGGAGAAGTGTTCGTACTGTATTCCGCAGAGAAGCGAGCCTTTTCCCAAGAAGTCATAGTTCGTCATGGCGTGTATCTGGCCGCCCGCCGTATAGTTTTCCCAATTCATTTTAAGGTAAGCGCCACGTGTCCATTGCGGCAACGGCTCCCTCTTACCGAGGAAATCGAGGTAAAGCGACGCTATTCCGGAATCGACCGAGTCTCCAAGCACATTGTACAGCCCCGTGTTTTCCACCGAAAGGAATGCCGAGACCTGCAAGTCCACATTGCCAAAGGTATGGGAATAGTCCACGTTCATGTTGTGGTTGAGACGTGACACGCCGGGTTTCTCACCGTCAACGGCGGCATAGCGGTCATAATTGAAGTTCCGGTTGGCGTCAAACAGGTCTTCCGACACGAAGTAGTCGTAGTTCTGCCGTGTCTCACTATCATACTCTGTAACAATCTTTTGCGTCGCCGAAGTCTGCAATACGTTTATGTACGGCACTTTCTTTGACCTCTGTGACGCCAGCGTCAGCGTGAAATCGCGCCAATGCCCCTTTATTCCCACATCGTAAGACGGCTTGTCCCGGAAAGAATGTGAATAAAGTGTCGTTGTCCCGGCAACGGTATTGGGCATCTCATGCCTGAATCCGTCAGAAGAAAAGACAGAGCCCCACGCCATCACGTCGGCCACATTGTTCCCTCCCCCCAGCAGCATTGAGGCGCCGTATGAGCCTTGGGAGCCCGCCATTCCGCTGAGTCGTCCCCCGTTCAGGGACGCTCCCTTGCGGGTAATGATGTTCACCACGGCCGTGAGGGCTATGTTTCCGTAAAGCGAAGAGGCCGGCCCCCGCAGCACCTCGATATGCTGTATCTTGTCAAGGGAGGTGCGGTAGTCCGGCGCTTCGGCGTTGGTGGAATAACTGTTCATGCGGTGTCCGTCCTGCAAGAACAGTATATTCTCCTGCGAAAGGGAATAGACCCCGTGCATGGCGATATTCGATTCCGTTCCCTCCGCCATCGTCATGCCCGGCACAAACAGGCACAGCAGTTCCTGAAGCGTAGCCGCCCCGCTGTGGCGTATCATCTCTTCGGTTATCAGCGTGACCGGCACCGGAGCCTCATCTATGGTCTCCCTCTGCCGTGAAGCGGTCGTGATGCCCATCTCCTCCTGCCTTTTCTCCTCTATGAGGTCAACAAAACGCCGCGGATCTCCCAACGAGGGGGTGAAGTAAGGGTCATACCTCAGCAGGTCGGCAACGTACTTCCGCGCTCCGTCAAGGTCTCCTTTCTCTATCCTGCACAGCGCAAGCAGCCTGTAAACACTCTTCCTCAACATCCCGTCCGTCTCCGGAAGGAGGGCCAATGTATGGCTTTCGCAGAGGTCAAACTGCCCGTTGCCATATTCGGCCAGCCCCCTTTCGTAACGTTGCTCCACACTGTCCCCCGCGTCCTGCGCCACGCTCCAAAGCGGAAGCAACGCCAACATGAGGCAGAGGGATATGCTTTTTATGCTCATCTTTACAGTATATTTTCGTGTGTCAGACCAACCCCGGGAAGCCGTTTTGTAACCGGCTGAAAATCAACGCTTGCCAAACGCCGTTGTAATCAGCGCCTGATTACCTCGTGATCAGCACCTGATTGCAGTGTGATCAGCACCTGATTGCAACATGATTAGCACCCTTTTACAATGCCATCAGACAATACCGGGATTTCATCTTGAAATATCCGGTTGCGTCATCACAGCGGAATGACGAAAGTAACCGTCGTCCCTTCTCCCGGTTTTGAGTCTATATTGATTTCCCCGTTGTGGTTCTTTGTTATTATCTCATGCGTAATCTGCATCCCCAATCCCGTGCCTTCGCCTACCGGCTTGGTCGTCACCGTCTGACGGAACAGTTTCCCGCGCACCTCTTCCGGAATCCCCACGCCGTTGTCAGCGATGGTTATCACAAGCCGCCCGTCCGCTACCGCCGCCGTAACCTCTATCGTCGGGACATACACCCCGCCGCCGTCGGCGCTGCCTTCCATCTCTTTCTGCTTCACGGCATAGCACGCATTGCTCATCACATTGATGACTGCCCGCGACAAATCCTGCGGTATCACCATGCAATAAGGCATCTCCGGCTGGTACGTCTCCTTTATGGACACGTTGAAATCCTTGTCGTTGGCGCGTCGGGAGTGGTAAGACAGCCACACGTATTCATGCAACAGGTGGCGGATGTCGGTAGGTATGCGCTCGTTTTCCTTTCCCCTCGATATAAGGAGTATGCCCTGTATGATGCTTACGGCGCGCTCCCCGTGCTCCTGAATCTTCTGCATATTCAGCGCAAGGTCTCTCACTATATCGGCAATATCGGCCGCATCCTCCCCGCCAATTCTGTCCTTCACCCCGTCAACCACTTCTTCCAGCTCCTCAAGAAGCCTGCCGGACAGCTTGGAAAAGTTAATGACAAAGTTGAGGGGATTGCGTATCTCATGCGCTATCCCTGCGCTGATCATGCCGAGAGAAGCCATCTTCTGCATGTTCAGCAGTTGTTCCTTCATTGTCTGTTTGTCGTCCATAGTGTTGTTTGGGGTTCTTTCTCCGCGGCTTCGTTGCCATGAAAGCGGCAAAGCCGAGCGAAGGGTTGAAGGTTATAGGTTATGGAGCGGAGGCTTTATATGGATATTATGACCTCCGTGAAGACGTCCTTTTCCGACCTTACCGCAATGGTTCCGTTGTGGTCCTGCACTATCTCCCTTGCCAGATACAGGCCCACTCCCGCCGCTTCCCCGGTCGGTTTGGTGGTGAAGAACGGGTCAAACACCTTGCCCACAATGGCATCCTCTATGCCTATGCCGTTGTCATGGACAAGAATCTCGATATGGCTGCCTCCCAATGTTGTCAGCCTCAGCGTCACTTCCGGGCTGTACGGCTGCCGCTGCCACTTCTTCACCACGGCATAGACGGCGTTTGTCAGCACCGCGATGAGCGCCCTGTTGATTGCGTCAGCATCCACATCGCACATCACCGGGGTCTCCGGCAGCTCCGGACGCAGCACTATCCCGCACGCCTCAATGTCTTTCTTGTGGTACTCGGCGGTCACCCTCATCACCTGCCTGCACAGCGATGTCATGTCAGTACTGCGCAAAGTGCCTATCTGGTTCTTCAGCATCGCCTCCATGGCACGCAGCGTCCGCGTGGTGTTCACGCCGTGTTCCTCAATCTTCGCAAGGTTAGTCTGCATCATGCTGATAATATCCTCGCAGTCGTCGAAGTTCTCTTCCGACATGTTTTCTTTCTCATCCTTTATGTCTTCATGCAAATCCTTCGCCAGACCGGAAGTCAGTTTCGAGAAATTGTTAATGTAATTGATGGGGTTAAGAATCCTGTCTATCAGCCCCTGCGTCAGCTTTCCCGCCGTGGCCGTGCGCTCCATACGCATCAGATCGACCTGAGTCCGCTGCAAATCATCAAGCGCCGTTGACAGTTCCTCGGTGCGTTCCCTCACCGTATGCTCCAACCTCAGCTTGTCACGTTCAAGTCTTTTCATCCGGTACAGCGACACAGAGCGCACCAACAGCCCCAGCACAAGGACATAAAACACCACCGCCCACCACTTCCAATAGAACGGGAACTCGAGATACCACTCCACACTCGCCATGCCGCTGACCCTTCCGAAGAGGTCCAACGCCTGCACTTCCAGGCGCGACGGGCCGTATGAAAGGTTGTTGAAACGCACGTAAGCGTCTTTCGACCATGCGCTCCACCTGCCGCCGTTAAGCCGGTAACGGTATTGCGTGGGATGGAAGATGGACATCGTTCCGGCAGAGAAATAAACGGTAACCCTATGACATGACGACGGCAGGCGTATGTCCCTCACATCCGTAACGGGCACGATGCCCTTGGGACTATAACCTCCCCACATCACGGAATCATTGAAAGCCACCACCTGACGTATATACAACGACGCCTTTTCCCTCACCGTCCGTCCGTCATTTATAGCGGAAAGGCTGAGGTTTATGGCCCCGAAATCACCTCCGACCCACAACGTCTGCCCCTCTTTCACGTGTATAGCGTTGAGCGTTCTGTCCGCCATCGGCCTCACCCACTCGGTCAGTTTCCTGTCTATCCTCCCCCTCACGGACACCCGGAGGTTCTTTCCCTCGGAGTCGGTAAACCATCTTCTGCCCGCAGTGTCCATGTAATCTATCTTCGCAACGTTCTCCGCAGCGTGGTTATTCACCTTCTCCACCTTGTCTCTCCCGTCGAAAGAGACCTTCCAACACTCCCCGTACAGGGTCTCGACATGAAGCGTTCCGCCGGTCATCTGCACCTTCACGCATTTCTCTATGGGCGCTATCAGCCTGTACCCGCCGCTTTCCGACACCTCATACACGCCGTCCATCTCTCCCGTATAGAGCAAGTTCCCCCTGCCTTTGCATACTGACAGCGTGTTGCCGTCCGTCATTCTCCGCAGTCCTCCGGCCGTTATCCGGTAGAGACCGTCAGCCGTTGCCGCCAGCAACACGCCTTCCGAGAGCGGCATTATCTGCCAGCAGGCAAGGTTCATGCCCTGCATCTGCGTCACGATACCGTCACGAAGGCAGTATATTCCCTGCAATGTTCCGAAGAAAACAGTATCGCCTATCATGCCTATGGAATACACCTCGCCCTTCAATCCCTGCGCTTCCGACACGCAGGAGAACGGTGACGGCAGCTCAATGGCAAACACTCCGTTGTCCGTAGCGCCCCAAACCGTGCGGCGTTTGTCGTATGTAATGAAGTTAATGGCAGTGCTGCACAGTCCGTCCGACTCCGTAATGAGCCTCGATACACCGTCCTGCCGCAGTTCTATGCCTTGTCCCCGCAGTGCGGAGACGGCTTGTCCCTGCATCGAGATGTTCATTATCGAGTCCGTGGTCTGCACCATCTTCACCGCCATCCGCCCCGACAACTTGCGCAACGCGCGGCCTTTCTTCAGCAGATAAGAACTGCCTGACGAGGTATGGACAAACACATCATCGCCTTCCACCTTTATCATATCGACCTCACCGAACAGTCTTCCGCCGTTGTCTGACACTATTGTGCGCAGTTGCAGGCGGCCTTTCGCGTCGGGTTCCAGATAACCGAGCACGTTGAATCCGCCCACCCATATCCGTCCGTCATTGCCTCTTGCTATGCGGGTGACGCGGCTTATGCCCGGAGTATGTATCTTTCTCCACGCCGAGCCGTCGTAATAGAGCAGTCCCTCGAAGTTCGCCACGAAGACAGTGCCGTATGCGTCGCAGGCGATGTCATAGTTACGGTTATGCGCGTTGTAGTCCGCCGCGCCATAACTTCGCACGAACGGTATGCCGCGGTTGTCCGCTCCCGCCGCCACAGCGGCGAGAACGAGCAGCGCAAGCGCAAGCATTCTCACGGTATGTTCCCTGAAGCGTATTGTCATGGCACGTCTTTTCTGAATGTCCTGTAAGGCACTTCCTTACCTATATAGTACTCCCATTCGTCTGACGAGAAGTCTCTCGTGATGTTCTTTTGCGTGCTTAGCGCGTTACCCTCCGCCGACACGTTGACGCTGCGTATGTCTCCGCCCTCCATTCCCACACGGATGGTATGCCGTCTTTCGTCTGTCACGAAGCACAGCGGCCATCGGTCGTAGGTTATGTTAACCGGTGTCACGAGGGAAGTGATGTCCCTCATGTCCCACAACCTTACGGTATGGTCGTATGACGAGCTTACGAGCATCCACGACGCCGGTTCCAGATGAGTAATTCTGCCGGTGTGCCCGTGGAGCGAACTGAGCAGCTTTCCGTTACGGTCGTATATGTATATCGGTCCTGTCCCGGTGCCCAGCACAAGCCATCCCTTGTCGGCCATGTAGCCAAAAGCCGTCACCACCTCGCCTTTGGGCATGGTGACGGGCAGGGATGTCTGCCGTTCATAGCCCTTGAAGTCTATCATCCTGCCGGAATTGCAGAACAACAGCAGTTCGTCATCCAGCAGTCCGGCCTCGGCTATGCCGTCCTCCACCTCCACGGCAGCCGCCACCGTCATAGTTTTCCCGTCCACCCACGCCACCTTGTCGTGAGCCACGGCCACCAGTTTGCCGTCACTGCGCCGCAGCAGGTGCTCCCACCTGCCTTGGGGAAGCTGCAAAGGCGGCGTCGCCATCTGCGGCGTCGTGACGTGCCGCCGCACCAGTTTGCCCGTTATGTCGAGTGCGTAACAAGCTCCGGAGGGGTCTGTGCAGACATCCCGGAAGACGCATTTGCAGTCGGAAAATATGGTCGTCGTGTTATAACGTGCCGCCTGTCCGCCGTCCTCCCGCTGCGGAACGAGCACGGCTATCTCGCCATAGTCGCTGACAGCCACGAACGTGTCTCCCCCCCTTTCCCCGTCATCGCCTATCTTCGCCATGCTCCTCACGCTGCCGACGAGCGTCCCCGTCAGTTTCATGGAGTTTCCCGCCGTCCTCAGCAGCGACGTGAACACATCCTGCTGATAGACGTCTCCGCCGTAGGAGTTGACGTAGTGCCATGACGCGAAGCTCAGCAGCGACGCCAGTTCCCCGCTTCCCGCGTCGCTTTGCGCTATGGCATTCTGCGCCAGCAGCTTTCCCAACGAGTTGTAGAACAGCGTGTCGGCCTTGGCTCTTGCCGCGAGTGCGTCCTGCCGTTCCTGCGTCGCCACGATGGTCTGGCGTTCTGCCAGCAGCCTCATGCTGTCGGCCTGACGCGCCGCCTTCACCGCCTGCCTCTCCGCCTCACGTGCCAGCCCGCGCTCCATCTCCGCCTTGCCGCGCTCCATGTCGGCAATCCTCGACTGCCGTTCCGCACGGTCGCGCTGGCGGTCTGATATGGCTTTCTGTTGAAAGGCGATGTCCTCCATCTGCTCGCTGACACGCTTTGTCACCATGGCTGAAAGTTCTTTGTCTTCCAGCTCGGCCACCCTGTCGTTCAGCTCGGCCACGGTGCGCTCGTACTTAACGGCGCACAGCCAGTAGGCCAGCCATCCGCTGACGGCCGCCGTGAGTAGAAACGGGATTCCCTTGTTTATGATTTTCTGTACGTTCATTGCGGTTTTCCGGGGTATAGTATTTCAGTAGCTCCGTAATCAGCACCTGTTTACCTTGTAATCAGCACCTGATCACTGTGTAATCAGCACCCTTTTACGAGGTAAACAGGTGCTGATTGCGGAGGGTCTCGCCGCCGATTGCGTAACCGTCACGATACCAACGCTTTACAAAAACGAAAAAGAAGCATCGTGCGGCGACCGCCGTCGTGGCAGCCTTTGCGGCCAATGCTTCTGCACGTCACTTGCGTTTCAGCACCAACACCGTGATGTCGTCACTCTGCTCCGCACCTTCGGCGTATGCGCGCACCGCCTCGTTTATCCCTTCCACCAACTGTCTGGCGTCCGAACCCGAACTGTCACGCAGCAGCGTCTCAAGGCGTTCCTCGCCATACAGGCCGCCGGACATGGAGCAAGCCTCGGTCACCCCGTCGGTGAAGGCGATGACGGCGTCGCCGGGTTTCAGTTCCACCGTGTCCGAGCGGAAGGTGTAATCGTCTATCACACCGAGGCAGATGTTACGCGATGCGGGCAGCGTCTCCAGCCTGCCGTCGTGCCTCAGCACGTATGGCGGGTTGTGTCCGGCGTTGACATACTTCACCTCTCCGGTGCGGACGTTGTATATTCCGTAGAACAACGTGACGAACATGGAGTCGAAACTCTCCTTGGCCAACACCTCGTTGCTCTCTGTTATCACCGAAACCGCGTCGAGACTCTTGCGCCCGGCGAACCTGAGCAGCGTATGGCTGACGGCCATGAATATCGCCGCCGGCACTCCCTTGCCCGACACGTCGGCTATGGTGAAGCCTATATGGTCATCGTCTATCTTGTAAAGGTCGTAGAAATCGCCGCCCACATCCTTCGCGGCCTTCATGGAAGCGTATATATCGACACGGCCGGCCAGTTCCTCAAACGGTGGGAAACGGCTCGGAAGTATCGCCAATTGTATCTCCGCCGCAAGGGCAAGGTCGCTCTTTATGTCAACAAGCTGCCCGTGCTCGCGCTGCGTCTGCTTCACGAACTCTATCTCCGCAATGGCCTTCTCTATCGTTACCGACAGGTCCTCAAGGTCTATGGGCTTGGTGGCGAAGTCGAAAGCCCCGTTGTTCATGGCGGTGCGTATGTTGCTCATCTCGCCGTATGCGCTGACCATTATCACCTTCAAGGCGGGATTGTGGCGGCTGTTGAGTTTCTTCAGCAGCGTGAGACCATCCATCTCGGGCATGTTGATGTCGCTGAGCACAATGTCGATGTCGGGATTCTCCAGCAGCGTCTGCAACGCCTCTATGCCGTTGTGGACAAAGAAGAACTCGTACTCGCCCTTGCGTATCTTGCGCCGGAAATACTGCGTGAGCAGAAGTTCGAGGTCAAGCTCGTCGTCAACACTTAATATTTTTGTCGCCATGGCAGTGGTTTTTACGGATAAAAATAAGTAGTTTGGGAACAAAGGTAGCAATAATTCCCTTAACAGGCAACACAAAACAGGCAAAAAATTTGGCCGTTCGGGAATTTTTACATATTTTTGCAACAGAATTAAATGGCCGCCGTCACACCGTCCGGCAACCGCCCTTACCCGACGCACGGCAGCACAACGGGCGCAAGAGACGGGGTGACAAGGTGGGAAGGCCATGGAAACCATCCTAAATAACGTATTATGCAGACTGTTTGTCATGTGGCCATGCTCCCGCACGAGCAGGCAAAAAAGTACGGCAGCAGAACCGTCTTTGAGTATCAGGACTTCGGCAGCGAGACATGGAAGACCGTCTCGTGGGCTGACTTTTCAGAGAATGTGAGGCGTGTCTCGGACGCTTTGCTGTGCCTCGGAGTGGGCGTACAGGAGAACATCGGCGTGTTTTCGCAGAACGCACTGCAATACATCTACACGGACTTCGGCGCGTTCGGCATAAGGGCGGTGACCGTCCCGTTCTACGCAACAAGCTCGGAGAACCAGCTGCAATACGTGATTAACGACGCGGGAATAAGGTTTATGTTCGTGGGAGAGCAGGAACAGTACGACAAAGCGCGGCGGGTGCAGGCGCTATGCGGTACACTGGAGCGCATAATCATCTACGACCACACCGTGACACTGGCCGACCACGACAACAGTTCGATGTATTTCCATGACTTCTTGAGGCTCGCCCACAACATGACAAAGGAGCAGGAACTGGAACAACGGTGGGCGGAACTGAACGGAAACGACCTCGTCAACATACTCTACACGTCGGGAACGACGGGCGAACCGAAAGGGGTCATGCTGTCGGCGGGACAGTTTGCCGCGGCGTTGAAGGCCAACGACGAGTGTGTTGACGTCACGGAGCGGGACAGGGTGATAACGTTCCTGCCCATAACACATATCTTCGAGCGCGGATGGGACGTGCTTGCACTGACCGAAGGGGCCACTTTGATAATAAACACCAACCCGCACAACATACAAAAGGCTATGCGCGAGAGGCATCCTACGTGCATGTCGGCGGTGCCAAGGTTCTGGGAAAAGGTGTATGCAGGGGTGCAGGAGAAGATAGACGCGGCCTCACCGATGCAGAGAAAGCTGTTCCGCGAGGCGCTGGAGACAGGCCGCAAGGTGAACGTGGAGTGCAAGTCGCAGGGCAGGAAGCCGTCACTTGCGCTGGCACTGAAATACAAATTCATCAACAAGACCATCCTTGCACTGGTCAGAAAGCAGCTGGGACTGGAGCAACCAAACATCTTCCCCACTGCCGGAGCGGTGGTATCGCCGGAGGTTGAGACCTTTGTAAAGAGCATCGGCATACAGATGATCGTGGGATATGGCCTGACGGAGAGTCTGGCGACGGTGTCATGCAACCACAAAGGCGAGCCGTTCACGGTAGGCTCGGTGGGCGTTCCCATCAACGGGATAGACATAAAAATCGGGGAAAACAGCGAGATTCTGCTGAAAGGACCGACCATCACAAAGGGATATTACAAGCGGGAGGCACTCAACAAGGAGGCGTTCACCGAGGACGGGTACTTCAAAACCGGTGACGCGGGCTACCTGAAAGGCAACGAACTGTTCCTGACAGAGAGGATAAAGGACCTCTACAAGACCTCGAACGGCAAGTACGTAGCCCCGCAGGCGGTTGAGTCCAAGCTGCTTGTGGATAAATATATCGAGCAGATAGCGGTGATAGCGGACGAGCGCAAGTTCGTGTCCGCGCTGATAGTACCGGCATACAGCCTGCTCGAGGAGTTCGCAAGGGAATACAACATACCGTACGGGAACAGGCAAGACCTGTGCGATAACCCGAAGATAACAAAGATGCTGGCGGAGAGAATCAACACCTTGCAGCAGGGACTGGCGGGATATGAGCAGGTAAAACGCTTCACACTGCTGCCCGAACCGTTCACCATGGAGAACGGAGAACTGACAAACACGCTGAAAACAAGGCGGCCTGTCATCATAAAGAACTACGCGGAGATTATAGAAAAGATGTATCAGGAATAAGGAATGCGCCTTAGACCTGCAAAAAACAACCATAAACTGAATGATTACACAAGAGCAACTGAAAGACATAACGGACCGTGCCGACGCACTGGCACGCTATCTTGACATTGACAAAAAGCGCATAGCATACGAGGAAGAGGACCTGAGGACACAGGCACCGGACTTCTGGGACGACCCGGACAGGGCACGACAGCAGATGAAGGTGGTGGGAGAACTGAAGAAATGGATAGAGGGTTACGACGAAGTCCGCACCGCCGCCGACGAGCTTCAGCTGAGCATGGAGTTCTATCGGGACGAGATGGTGACGGAAGAAGAGGTTGACGCCGCTTACGACAGGGCGCAGAAAGCCATCGAAAGCCTTGAGTTGAGGAATATGCTGCGTCAGGAAGAGGACCCGATGGACGCCGTATTAAAAATCAATTCGGGCGCAGGCGGAACAGAAGCGCAAGACTGGGCGCAGATGCTTATGCGTATGTATATGCGCTGGGCGGAGAAAGGCGGGTACAAAGTGACCGTCGTTGACCTGCTGGAAGGCGACGAAGCCGGCATAAAGTCCGTCACAATGCAGATCGAAGGAGGCGAATACGCATACGGATACCTTAAATCCGAGAACGGCGTACACCGCCTTGTGCGCGTCAGTCCGTACAATGCGCAGGGCAAGAGAATGACCAGTTTCGCGTCAGTCTTCGTCTCCCCGCTCATCGATGACTCAATAGAAGTGGAGGTAGATCCCGCCCGCATCTCATGGGACACGTTCCGTTCGGGAGGAGCGGGAGGACAGAACGTCAATAAGGTGGAGACTGGCGTGAGGCTGAGATACATGTACCGCGACCCCGACACGGGCGAAGAGGAGGAGATACTCATTGCCAACACCGAGAGCCGCAAGCAGCAGCAGAACCGCGAAAACGCCATGCGACTGCTGAAATCACAGCTCTATGACCGCGCCATGAAGAAGAGAATGGAGGCACAGGCGGCGATAGAAGCCGGGAAAATGAAGATAGAATGGGGCAGCCAGATACGCTCATACGTCTTCGACGACCGCCGGGTGAAAGACCACAGGACCAACTATCAGACCTCAGACGTCGATGCAGTGATGGACGGAAAGCTCGACGGCTTCATCAAAGCATACCTCATGGAGATAAACAACAAGGAGGAAATACAATAATACTATAACCAAATCACAAAACACTATGAACAAAAACAAGACAAAGGCCAACGCAAAGCGCGCCGCATTCGCACAGAAGAAAGAGCAGGAGGGACGCAAGGTCATAAACTGGATATTCGCCGTTCTCGTGCTGCTCGGAGTGATATACGCCGTTTACTCCATGATGATACTCGGATAAATGGAGATAGAACGCAAGTTTCTTGTCAAGCGTGACGGCTCGTTCCGGAGCCTCGTTACATCGTCAACGGAGATTATTCAGGGCTACATGGACGTGAAAGGCGCCACTGTACGCATCCGCCTGCGCGGCGGAGAGGCGTATCTCACCATCAAAGGGCCGTCGATGAACGGCGGAATCTCGCGTTACGAGTTCGAGCGCAAGATACCCCTTGACGACGCGCAAGCCATGCTTCAGCTGTGCCGCGGGGGCTATATAGAAAAGGTAAGACACCTCGTGCCATACAAGGGGCACGTGTTTGAAGTAGATGAATTTCACGGTTCAAACGAGGGACTGCTGTTCTGCGAGGTGGAACTGCAAAGCGAAGACGAGCCGTTTGAAGCCCCCCCGTTCCTCGGGCCGGAGGTTTCCGGCAACCGGCATTTCTACAACAAGAACCTGCTTACAGCCCCATACTCCGACTGGAGGGACGAGTTGCCGGAGGAATATCAATAAAAAGGCGGTAAGTAACGTTACAAATCCGACCATGTAGGGACGCACCTTGGTGCGTCCGCCAATGCGAGTAGTGCGGCGATTCGGACGCACCAAGGTGCGTCCCTACAAGACATTATGATTCAATGCGTTACAAACGCCGCTGCAAAAGGGTGCTAATTACATCGTAATCAGGTGCTGATTACACGACAAACAGGTGCTGATTACATTGTAATCAGCACCTGTTTGCGTTATGCCCTGCCCCATCCTGCAACGGTATGTATCCGCCGCAGGTCATTTACTGGCGTTTGGCCGCCGCACGGAACGCTTTGTTGTCGCGCCTTTTCTCGCCGTGCCGGCATTCTTCTTCACCGCCTTTTTCCTTGTCACGGCATTGCCTTTCTTGGCCGATGACTTGCCGACCAGGCCTACATTGATGCCCTTGGCGGAGATAGGCAGGTCTTCCTCACTCTTCTTTATCATCTTCGCAAGCGGCGGTTCAGCCTTCCGTCCCAATGCCCGGAGCATCGAATGTCTTGCGCTGCAGCCTGAAATTGGTGCCGAGATACTTCTCCCTCACCGTCTGGTTGGCAGCCAGTTCGTCCGGCGTTCCATGGAAAAGGATGCGTCCCTCGAACAGAAGGTACGCCCTGTCGGTAATGTTCAGCGTCTCGTGCACGTTGTGGTCGGTAATCAATATGCCGATGTTCTTGTGCTTAAGATGCCACACCACGTTCTGAATCTCCTCCACGGCGATGGGGTCAACGCCCGCAAACGGCTCGTCAAGCATTATGAATTTCGGCTCGATGGCAAGGCAGCGGGCTATCTCCGTGCGCCTTCTCTCGCCTCCGGAGAGGCGGTCGCCGTTGTTCTTGCGTACCTTTTGCAGGCTGAACTCATTGATAAGGCTCTCCAGCTTTTCCATTTGGTAGGCCCGGGGCTTCCCCGTCATCTCGAGAACGGACAGTATGTTGTCCTCGACGGACATCTTTCTGAACACCGAAGCCTCCTGAGGCAGGTAGCCAACACCATTGCGTGCGTGTTCATAAACGGCCATGGAGGTTATCTCCGTGTCGTCAATGAACACGCGGCCGGCATTGGGTACCACCAGGCCGGTGGTCATATAGAAGGATGTTGTCTTGCCGGCACCGTTGGGACCGAGCAGTCCTACTATCTCGCCCTGCCTGACATTGAACGACACATCGTTCACGACGGTGCGCTTGCCGTATATCTTCACCAGTCCCTCACTGCGCAGTGTGGAGCACGTCTGTTCTTCCATAACCGGGCTGTCTGTCTATTTTAATCCCGCCAAGGCGGCGTTGTACTCTTCCACCAGACGGCGCATGATGACGCTTACAGGCTCTACCTTCTTTATGGCTGAGGCTATCTGGCCTATCTCCAGCTCACCGTTCTCGACGTCACCGTCAAATATTCCGCGCCTTGTCGATTTCTCCCCAAGTATCTCCAGCAGTTCCTTCACGTCCGCCCCGCGGCCTTCCGCCTCGGCAATGCGGTCGTAGAGAGGGTTCTTCACCAGCCTTGACGGGGCGAGTTTTTTAAGGCACAGCATCGTGTCTCCTTCCTGAAGGCCGATGCAGCGCTGCTTGAACGCGTCGGAAGCGGAACTTTCCTCGGCCAGCGCGAAGAGCGTTCCTATCTGCACTCCCTCCGCTCCCAGCACCTGTGCGGCAAGGCACGCCGCGCCTGACGCTATGCCTCCGGCGGCTATCACGGGCAGTGTGGTGGCCTGACGAACCTGCGGTATGAGGCACATGGTGGTCGTTTCCTCACGGCCGTTGTGGCCTCCCGCCTCGAAACCTTCAGCCACTACCACATCCACACCGGCCTCTTCGCACTTCTTTGCGAACTTTGACGAGCTTACAACGTGGGCTACCGTCATGCCGGCATCATGGAAACGCTGCGTGTATTTCTTCGGACTGCCGGCTGATGTGAACACTATCTTGCAGCCTTCAGCTATTATCATGTCGATAAGCGAGTCTATCTGCGGGTACATCAGCGGCAGGTTTATGCCCCATGGCTTGTCCGTCGCCGCCTTGATTTTCTGTATATGCTCACGCAAAAGCTCCACCGTCATGGTGCCGGCACCTATCAGTCCCAGGCCGCCGGCGTTACTTACCGCCGCGGCGAGTCTCCAACCGCTGCACCATGCCATGCCGCCGGCTATGACGGGATGTTCTATTCCGAATATCTCCTTAATCCTGTTTGCCATACGTTTGTTCCTTTTTTATATATTGTTTTTTATATCTTGAAAACCAGTTTGTTATAGAGAGCGTTGTAATCAGCACCCTTTTACGTTGTAATCAGCACCTGATTGCATGGTAATTAGCACCTGATTGCACGGTAATCAGCACCCTTTTACAACGGGCTTTGTAACGCCGTGAATCGCAATGTGTTGTAGGGACGCACCTTGGTGCGTCCGAATCACCGTGGTTTCCACGTGTCGGCGGTCATGTCTCAACGCATCGGCGGACGCACCAAGGTGCGTCCCTACAACGCGAATGAAACCGCTATTGCCCCACATATTATGCCCGGACGGCCTGCAACGCCGCACAATTATATACAGACTGCCGGACGTCTCCCCTACTCCTTGTTCTTCGTGTCCATGCAGATGGTCACCGGGCCGTCGTTGAGCAGCTCCACTTTCATGTCCGCCCCGAACTCTCCCGTCTGCACGGGCTTGCCTAACTGCACGGCCATGGCGGCCACGAACTTCTCGTAAAGCGGCACCGTCACCTCGTGACTGCCCGCCCTGAGGTAGCTGGGGCGGTTGCCTTTCTTGTACGAAGCCCACAGGGTGAACTGCGAAACCACCAATATCTCACCGCCGACGTCGGTCACGCTGCGGTTCATCACGCCCTGATCGTCATCGAATATCCTCAGTGCGGCAATCTTCTTCGCCAGCCATTCTATGTCATCCTGCGTGTCAGCGTTCTCACATCCCAGCAGAACCAGACAGCCCTGCCCTATCCTTGACTTCACAACCCCGCCGATGGTGACCGAGGCGTGAGCCACTCTCTGTATCACAGCCCGCATTGCTTGTAGTCCGTTTACTTTGTTATTACCATATACTTAGTGTTGCAAAGTTACAACAAAAATATCAAACCACAAAACTTTCCGTTACTGTTACACACGCTAATGTTAATATATCATAATTACAAACGGAAAAATCGAACAATCAATTATAATTATTTATTAATTGAATACCTTTGCAACCGCAAAATAAAACAAAAAGTGCAGCAAACCGATTAAAGAATATTAAAAAGATGATTAAGAAACTATTTATGGCTGCGGTGATTGCCATAGCAGCCGCAACGACGGCCAGTGCCGGCGGACTTCTCACCAACACCAACCAGAACATAGCCTTTTTGCGCAATCCGGCGCGCGATGCGGCAATAGGAATAGACGGTGTTTACAGCAACCCTGCGGGCGTTGCGTTCATGCCGGAGGGCTGGCACGTGTCGCTGAACCTCCAAAATGCGCACCAGACCCGTACCATAGAATCTACCTTTGCGGGCTTTGCCGGCAACTCAGGCCACATAGGCCAGCCGACAAAGACATTCGAGGGCAAGGCCGACGTGGCTGCCCTTCCGTCAGTACAGGTGGCCAAGAACTGGAAAAACTGGTCTTTCCAATTCAACTTTGCCATCACCGGCGGAGGCGGAAAGTGTGAGTTCAACAACGGCCTCGGCTCAATAGAGAGCCTCGTTTCGCTCGTCCCGGGAGTGTTCAACGCACTCGGCGCCACGCTGAACGGTGCCGCGGGAGCAAACCTTTTCCCAACGAACAACACGTACAGTATGGACACCTATATGCGCGGACGCCAGTACTACTACGGCTATACGCTCGGCGCGGCATACAGAATCAATGACCAATGGTCCGTATATGGCGGTCTCCGACTGCTCTACGGCACCACGAACTACTACGGATATGTAAAGAACATACAGCTGAACACACAGGGAAGCGGAATGTTCCCGGCCACTTCCACAGAGTCATTAGGCAAATGGGTGAGGGAGAACGACAGGGTTGTGAAGGGTGCTTTGGGCAACATCATAACCAATCCTGATATGCTCAACGCCGCAACACCGCTCATGGCGGATGCCATTGACGGCCTGCTCAAGGAGGGAATACAGCTCAACTGCGACCAGGAGGGTTACGGTATAGCTCCCATCATAGGCGTGGACTACAAGCTGAACGACAAGTTTAACTTCGCCGCCAAGTACGAGTTCAAGACCCGTATGCGCCTCGAGAACCGTGCAACAAACAGTGAACTAGTGAAGCTCATACCCCAGTTGAGCCGCTTTGAGGACGGAAGAACCGATGCAGAGGACAGCCCTGCCCTCCTGACCATAGGCGCACAGTACAGCGTTCTGCCCAATGTGCGCGTCAATGCAGGCTGGCATCACTTCTTCGACAAGGACGGACACCAGCACGATGATATGCAGACCAAGCTCGGAGGCGATACCAACGAGTATCTCCTCGGTGCCGAATGGGACGTCTGCGACAGGCTGACCGTCAGCGCAGGAGGCCAGCGTACCCAGTACAACTTTACCGATGACTACATGGATGACATATCATTCAACGTCAGCTCCACATCACTCGGCTTCGGCGTCAAGGTGAAAGTGGCAAAGAATGTCAACGTGAACGTGGCGTATTTCCAGACCTTCTACGGCGACTATGAGCGCCATCAGGCCGACTACAACAATGCCGGCGCAACCATAAAGGGGCTTGCGCAGAAGTTGCAGACAGGCCTTACAGAGGGTTTGCAGACAGAAGCCGGACAGGCACTTGCCAAACTTGCCGGCCTCAACCCTGCCGCACTTAACAGCGCCATGAACGGTATTGCCGGCCAGATACAAAAGACTGACTTCTCCGGCAGCGACAAATTCACACGTACCAACCGCGTGATCGGCTTGGGAGTGGATTGGTCTTTCTAAACAAAAGGACAACACATACCGAACTATAACATTACATTATTGGTTTTATAAACAGCAAAGGCAACAGCCCGTGAGGGTCGTTGCCTTTGCATTTTGTCCTTGTTCCGTATGTAATCCGCCAGTGTTCAGCCGGCGATAACCTTCTTCCTGCCGAACATACGCCTTGCCACGCCGGTCAGTTCCAGTGCCCTCGCCATCGCCACACTGCCGAGAACGCAGAGCGGAAGGGACACGGTGATGAAGAGCACAGCCCTCACCTCCTCGCCGAACAGCGACGGAAACAAAGGCAACAGTTGCCTGCACACAATGGTAAAGACGGGTGAAAACAGATATATCACAAGCGTATTGCGCCCTATCCACAGCAAAGGACGGCGGAAAGACGCTGGCAACAGACCGTAAACCCACATCCCCGCGCTCATCACGAAATATACTATGAGCACTCCTCCGAGGCAAGCCTTGTCAAGGTTGGCGCCATCCACCATCAGCAACAGGAACAGGACGGCACTCAGCCACATAGGCCTGAACACCTCCTTCACACCCAGTGACAGCATGCGCATGGCCGCACCGGCAAAGAAATACATGGCACACGGGAACGACAACGCACCCGTCAGCGACAGAATACGGCACGCCCCGACGCACAACAGCAGGCGTATCATGAAGTGCCCCCCCGTCATCCGCACGGCAGTATAATACACAGTGCCACACAATATCATCGCCTGCAAATACCAATAAGGGCCGAGCGGACGCACAAAGAGCCGCTCCGCAAACACCGCCGGCGTCAGATTGTCTATGTGTTCGTTGATAGGCAGCAGCGAAGCCATCACTATATAGCCGCTTTCCATCACCAAGTACGGCACGAGCAGCCACCATATCATGCGGAAAAAGGCGCCGGCCTCCTTGTGAACGTTCATCAGATAGCCGGAGATGATGAGGAAACCGGGCATGTGGAACGTGTAGGTCACCTGCTTGGCGTAAGGAAATACCGCCGAGACATACGTCAGATGAAACACCACCATCAGCAGTATGAAGGCGCATTTAAGAAAGTCCAGCTCGTTAAGACGGTTCATTGTGTAGATTAAAAATTGGAGGTTTAAGGTATCAGGTCGTAGGTTTAGGGCTGGAGGCTGGAAGTTAGAGCAGCAAGTAAACAACATGACCTACAACCCAAAACCTTCAACCTCCAACCTCATATCACAGCAGTTGCGGCAGTTCAAACAGCCTCATGCTGTTAGAACCCTTTATCAATATGTAGCGGCCAGCCACCGGATGCGCGGCAAGTTCGGCCTTGACAGCGGCCACATCGGGGAACTTGCGGTACGGACACTGCGTCTTTCCGAACTCCCTGCCTACCAGCCACACGTTGTCAAAGCCGTGTTCTTGCAGGAATGCCACCACCTTGCTATGCTCCCCGGCACTCGCCTCGCCCAGTTCTCCCATGTCACCGAGTATCGCCATCTTCGGCTTCACATCCATGATGGCGAAGTTTTGCAGCGCGGCAGCCATGGAGGTAGGGTTGGCGTTGTACGTATCCACTATCAGTTTGTTGCTCTCCGTCACCGTCAGCTGCGAGCGGTTGTTGCCCGGTACATAGCCTTCCAGCGCCTCATCCACCTCCTCCGGCGTTACGCCGAAGTGCAGTCCTATCGTGGCGGCGGCCAACATATTATATATATTGTATGCGCCCACAAGGTGAGTCATAACCTCATGCTCCGCTCCCGAGGCCCGCCAGCGGAAGTGCAGGAACGGGGCGCAATCCATAACCTCCCCCTTCACCGTCACGTCCTCGGCCTGACTGTCCACCGCATACTTCACAAGCGTCAGCCCGCCGGCTATCTTCGCCAGATGAGGGTTGTCCGCATCGATGAACACCGGGCCCGCACCGCGCAGGCGCAGGTTGTCATACAGCTCGCCCTTGGTGCGTATCACGCCCTCGAAAGAGCCGAATCCCTCAAGGTGCGCCATACCGACATTGGTGATGATGCCGCAGTCCGGCTCCACAATATCCACCAAAGTCTTTATCTCCCCCGGATGGTTCGCACCCATCTCCACCACCGCTATCTCGTCTTCCGGCGTCAGACGCAGCAGCGTCTTGGGCACGCCGATGTGGTTGTTGAAGTTACCCTGCGTGTAGAGCACCCTGTATTTCCTGCCCAACACCGCGGCTATCAGTTCCTTGGTAGTGGTCTTTCCGTTTGTCCCGGTAACGCCGATTATGCGTGTTCCCAACGCGCGGCGGTGCTCGTTGGCAAGCCGTTGCAGGGCTGTCAGCACGTCGGGCACCACGATGTAGCGGTCATCCACGGCATACCGCGCCTCATCCACCACGGCGTATGCGCAGCCTTTCTCCAATGCGGCGGCGGCGTATGCGTTGCCGTCAAACGTGTCTCCCTTTAAGGCGAAGAACATACTGCCCTCCGGACAGTCGCGGCTGTCGGTCGTAACGACCGGGTGTCGCAAGAAGATGGAATATAATTCGGTCATTGTTTTTACAGTATTGTATTTCTGTGGTTATCAGATATTTAAGCGAATAGTTAAAAACACCGTTGTAAAAGGGTGCTGATTACGGTGCAATCAGGTGCCGTTTACATTGTAATCAGGTGCTGATTACACCCTAATCAGCACCTGATTGTTTTCCACCTTACGGACGTATCTGTCCGTTGCCGTCTATGAGCCACTTGTAAGTGGTTATCTCCTCCAGCGCCATGGGGCCGCGAGGGCCGAGTTTTTGGGTGGAGATGCCTATCTCGGCACCCAGCCCGAACTGCGCCCCGTCGGTGAAACTGGTCGGCGCGTTGACATATACGCACGCCGCATCCACCTGTTTCTGGAACGCCTCGGCGGCTGCCTTGTCCTGCGTTATGATGCACTCGCTGTGGCCGGAGCCGTATGTCGCTATGTGCTCCACGGCCTCGCCAAACGATGAAACGGTCTTTACGGCCATGGCGTATGCCATGAACTCCGTGCCGAACGACTCGTCGGTGGCACGGAACAGCAGGCCGGAAGGATAGCTTCCGTCAAGTGCCGCAAACGCCTTCTCGTCCGCATAGACCTTCACATTGCTCTCCGCCAGCGGTTCGCAAATGGCTTTGAGGTCGGAAAGGCGGTCTTGGTGCATTATGAGACAGTCCAAAGCGTTGCACACTGACACCCTGCGCGTCTTGGCATTGTTTATGATGCGCGTGCCCATGTCGAGGTCAGCGTCCTTGTCGAAGTATGCGTGTACCACGCCGGCACCCGTCTCTATCACCGGCACCTTGGCGTTGTCACGCACGAAGTCGATGAGTTTTCTGCCGCCGCGGGGTATGCATACGTCTATGAACCCTACCGCCGCAAGCATCTCCCCCGTAGCCTCGTGGGTGGCGGGAAGCAGCTGTACCACGCCGGTGTCAACGCCTTCGGCCTCAAGCACGCCGTGTATCATGCCGACAATGGCCTTGTTCGACTCGTCAGCGTCACGCCCTCCTTTCAGCACACAGGCGTTACCGCTCTTGAAACAGAGCGAGAACACGTCGAAAGCGACGTTAGGCCGTGCCTCAAACACCATGCCTATCACACCGAACGGCACCGCCACACGGCGCAGGTGCAGCCCGTTGTCAAGGGTTTTCTCGGCCAGCACACGTCCCAAAGGCGACGGCAGCTGCGCCACATGACGCATATCCGCGGCAATGTCGGCAAGTCTTTTGGGTGTCAGTTGCAGGCGGTCGTAAAGCGGGTTGGCAGCGTCCATGCGCGAGAGGTCGGCGGCATTGGCCGCGAGTATGGCCTCCTCGTTCCGTGATATGGCGTCGGCAACAGCGTTAAGTATCTCGTCCCGCCGCGCGTCAGGGATGAGAGCAAGAGTGCGCGAAGCCTTCTTCGCTATGGAAAATTGTGGTAACATAGGCAAGAGTCCCCACCCTTTCCCTCCCAAAGAGGAGGGAAGAGATGGCGGACTGGTTTGTTTTTAAGTTTAATGTTGTCTTTGTTTTGCGGGAAAACCCTCCCTCCCCTCGGGGAGGGTTGAGGCGGGGGCCGTAATAGCCAGATAGTCATAGTGCACCAGCGGCTTCTGATCGTGCTGGCCTATCAATGTCCTTGCGGCGTCAGCGGAAAACGAACTCCTGCCAACCGCTATGCGGCGGTTCTCCGGAGTGACGATGTTCACGATGTCACCCTCTTCAAAATCGCCCTCGATGTCTGTCACTCCAACGAACAGGAGGCTCGTGGCCTTGTCGGAACACATGGCCTTCACGGCACGGTCGTTTATCCGCACCACGCCTTTCGCGAAGCTCTCGCTGTGGGCTATCCACTTCTTCACGGTGGAAACGGCGTCGGGTCGTGGCACGAACTCGGTGTGGAGCGTCTCCTGCGGAGCGTCAAACAGGCGGAGAAGGATGTTATCTTTCTTGCCGTTGGCTATGACAACGCGTATTCCTTCGTCCGCTACCTTGCGGGCAATGTTACACTTTGTCATCATGCCTCCGCGCCCCAGACCGCTCTTTTCGGTCTGTATGTACTCGCTAAGGTCACGGTCCGGCTCTACGGCCGGTATCACCTTGGCCTCCGGATTGCTCGGGGAACCGTTGTAAATGCCGTCGATGTTGGAGAGGATTATCAGTTCGTCGGCGTCGAGCATGGCCGCTATGAGACCGGAAAGCTCGTCGTTGTCGGTGAACATCAGCTCGGTAACGGACACCGTGTCGTTCTCGTTGACGATGGGTATGACACCGTTTTCCAGCATCACCTGCATACAGGCACGCTGGTTAAGGTACTCCCTGCGGGTGGAGAAGTTCTCCTTCATCGTCAGCACCTGTCCCACATGAAGGCCGTATTCACGGAAAAGGTCGTAATAATGGTTGATGAGTTTCGCCTGTCCGAGGGCTGAAAAGAGTTGCCGCTGCTCCACACTGTCAAGCTGTTTGCTGGTAGATAGCAGCGCCCTTCCAGCCGCTACGGCTCCGGAAGAGACCATTATCACCTCCACACCACGGCGGCGAAGCTCGGCTATCTGGTCCACAAGGTGCGACATACGCGTGATGTCAAGCCCGCCACAGGGGCGCGCCAGCACGTTGGAACCTATCTTTATGACTAATCGCATGATTGTTTTTTGAGGGTTGGAGGTTGTGGGTTGAAGGTTGAAGGTCTTTCGGATGCAGGCCGTTAACGATGTGGCCTAAAACCTATAACCCCAAACCTACAACCGGGAAGACTACTTCGCGCCTGCTTTCAGACCGCGTATCACGGCACTGGTGAAGCCTGCGTGTTCCATTTCGTTAAGCCCCTTGATGGTCACTCCGCCCGGAGTGGTCACGAGGTCTATGGCCGCCTCCGGGTGCATACCGCTGGCTTGGAGCAGTTCCACGGCGCCCTTCATGGTCTGCATGACTATCTCCTGCGCGTCGTGAGCCTTGAAACCAAGTTCCACTCCGCCCTCACTGCTGGCGCGGACATAGCGCATGGCGTAGGCAATGCCGCATGAGGCCAGCGTGGTTCCGGCTCCGAGAAGGTTCTCGGTGGTAAGGATTGATTTGCCAAGCTCGTCAAAGAGTGCCTTGACGGCGGCCACCTGAATGTCGGAGGCGTTGACGTTCACAAGGAAAGTCATGCTCGCCAACTGGGCGATGGCGATGTTGGGGATGCAGAGAAGGGTTGCGGGAGCGGTGCCGTCCTTGCCCATCCATTCAAGGATGGAGGCGCCTTTTACCCCTGCGGCGATTACGACAAGCGTCTGGCTGGCGTAATCCATCGTCGCCTTTATGCCTTTCAGCACCTGCTCAACGAGCCAAGGCTTGACGAAGACCATTACCACGTCCGCGCCTTTCACGGCCCCGGCGTTGTCTGTTGTGGTGCGTGCGCCGGCGGCGGCAAAGCGTGAAAGGTCGGCCATAGGGTCGGAAACGGTGATGTCACCGGCCTTGAGCGACTGTAATTTCAGCATTCCCTCAACGGTGGAGCCGCCCATTGCGCCTGCTCCTATTACTGTTATCTTCATTGTTTGTGTTTTAGTGCTTTTGTTGTTTGGTTACTTGGTGTTTCTTACACCATATCACATTGCCCTGCAAAAGGGTGCCGATTACACGGTAATCAGGTGCTGATTGCGATGTAAACAGGTGCTGATTACAGTGTAAAAGGGTGCTGATTACGGCGGTGCATCTTGTCATTTACATAATCACCTGTTCCTCAGCACGTTCCGCCGGCAGGATTTTCACAGGCTGTTCAGCACGGTTGTGAGGCGTGAGATGAAGTCGTCGGCCTCGGCTTTCGTGATGCAGAGCGGCGGAAGAAGACGCAGAAGGTTTGTTCCCGCACAGCCGGTGAAGCAGTGTTGCTCATATACCAGCTTCTTGCGCACGTCTGAATGAGGCACGTCAAACTCCACTCCTATCATCAGGCCACGACCGCGCACATCGGTGATGTGGGGTTGTGTCTGCTGCAACTCCTTGAGCTTCGTGAGGAGATAGTCACCCACTTCCCTCGCGTTCTCCACCAGATTCTCCTGCTCCATAACGTCAAGCACGGCCAAGGCGGACGTACACGCAAGGTGGTTGCCGCCGAATGTGGTGCCGAGCTGGCCATAGACGGGCTTGAAGTCGGGCGAGATTAGCACGCCGGACATAGGAAATCCGTTACCGATGCCCTTGGCCACAGTAATCAGGTCGGGCCTGATGCCGAGCCACTGGTGGGCGAAGAACTTTCCGGAACGGCCGTAGCCGCACTGTATCTCGTCGCATATCAGGATGGTACCGTTACGTTTGCAGGCAGCGGCAAGTCCCTGAGCGAACTCCGGTGTGGCCATCTGTATGCCGCCGACACCCTGTATGCACTCGATGATTACGGCGCAGACATCGCCCTTGTCCAGTTCTTTCTCCCATGCGGGGAGGTCGTTCAGCGGCAGATAGGTAACGTGTCCGCAGTCGTTTATGGGTGCTATTATCTTGGGATTGTTGGTAACCTCCACCGCAAGCGATGTGCGGCCGTGAAACGCTTTCTGCGCCGAAAGGACACGTTTGCGCCCGTTAGTGAACGAAGCCAGCTTCAAAGCGTTCTCGTTTGCCTCCGCTCCGGAGTTGACAAGGAACAGCTGGTAGTCGTCATAGCCGCTGGCCTTGCCGAGACGTTGGGCCAGTTCCACCTGCAACTTGTTCTGCACTGAATTGCTGTAAAAGCCGAGTTTACCTAACTGTGAGGTCATCATCTCCACGTAATGCGGGTGACAATGGCCTATGCTTATGACCGCATGACCGCCGTAAAGGTCGAGATATTCCTGACCGTCGGCGTCCCATACTGCGCAGCCTTTGCCCTTTACGATGTTCACATCGAACAAGGGATATACGTCAAATAGTTTCATTTTTATAGCCCCCACCCTGCCTCCCCGAGGGGAGGAGGACGGGATTAGTTTTTTATTGTTTATACCTTATTTATTATAATAGCGCCCCGTTCTCCAAGCCATAGCGTAAATTCACGGAAGAATCGCACCGTCTCTCCTCCCCTCGGGGAGGCAGGGAGGGGGCGTTAGAATGCCGACGCCTTAAGGTTAAGGCCGGCCTTCTCGTCCAGTCCGAACATGATGTTCATGTTCTGCACCGCCTGTCCCACCGCTCCTTTGAGCAGGTTGTCAATCATTGAGGTCACTACCACCTTGCGGCCGAACACTTCCACGTGCACGATAGCCTTGTTTGTGTTCACCACCTGCTTCATGTCAGGCGCCTTTTCGCTGTAATGCGTGAAGGCGGCAGTGGCATAGAAGTCCCTGAACAGCGCCACCACGTCCTCCGCAGGCATTGCCTTGGCGAGGCGTATGACCTCCGTGCAGAAGATGCCACGCGCGAAATCGCCGCGGTAAGGGATGAAGTCAACGGTGATTTCACCGTCCTTTACCCCGTAGCCTTCATCGAGTGTATCGACCACTCTGGGCGCGTTTGCGGGACGAAGCTCGTTCAGTGTCTGCGTAATCTCGTGCAGATGCTGGTGCGTGAAGAGCTTATACACGGAGAAGTTGTTGTTCCTCCAAGAGAAATGTGTGGTCGCTCCCGGCTTCTGTCCGGCCCCAGTGGAACCTGTTATGGCGTTGACGGCGATGTCATCCGTCAGCAGTCCCGCCTTGGCGAGCGGCAGAAGACCGAGCTGTATGCACGTTGCGAAACAGCCGGGGTTGGCAAGATGCTTGCAGGAAGCGATGGCCTCACGGTGCGTTTCGGGCAGACCATAGACGTAATCGTGGTCTCCCGCGATGCGGAAGTCCTGCGCAAGGTCTATGATTTTCACGCTGTCCGGAATGGAATGTTCCTTCAAAAACGCCTCACTCTTGCCGTGTCCGAAACAGAAGAAGACCACATCGACCTTGTCAAAAGGCATCTCTGAGGTAAAGGCCAGCTCCGTATCGCCCACAAGTCCCTCGTGAACGTCGCACACTTTGTTGCCGGCGTTGCTCTCACTGTTGGCGAACACTATCTCGACATCGGGATGGTTGACAAGCAAACGGATGAGTTCTCCGCCCGTATATCCGGCCGCTCCCAGTATTCCTACTTTCACTTTCTCCATGGCCTTACTTCCTTTCGTCGGGGTGTGCGAGGTAATAAGCGCGCAGGGCGGTTGACGTTACCTTGATGAATCCCTTGGCATCTTCGGATGACCAAGCCTTGGCCGTCTCGCCATATTCGCCGAGTTTGTTCTTGACAAGGTCGTTAGGGGAATCCACACCCACCGTCTGGAAGCAGAGAGGACGCAGTTCCAGCTCCACGACACCGGTCACATTGCGCTGTGAAGAGGCCAGCATCGCCTCGATGTCTGCCATCACCGGCTCCAGATACTGTGACTCATGGAGGAACATTCCGTACCAGTTCGCCACCTGATCCTTCCAGTATTGCTGCCATTTGGACAGTGTGTATTTCTCAAGGAAGCGGTGCGCGCCGATGATAAGCATCGGTGCCGCGGCCTCAAAGCCTACGCGTCCCTTGATGCCTATGATGGTATCGCCCACGTGGCAGTCACGGCCTATGCCGTAAGCGGCGCCTATTTCCTCCACAGCCTGTATGGCGGCAATCTTGTCATCGTAGTGTTTTCCGTTGACGGAGCATAGTTCTCCCTTCTCGAAACCGAGCTTCAAGGTCTCCGGTCCCTCCTTTGTCGGATGCTTGAGGTAAGCCGTTTCCGGCAGTCCCTGTGTGGAGTCAAGTATCTCTCCGCCGCAGATTGACGTGCCCCAGATACCTACATTGTATGAATATTTCAGCTTTGTGAAGTCCGCGAAAAAGCCATGCTCGTTAAGATAGTCTATCTCTTCCTGACGAGAGAGGTTGCCGTCACGCGTCAAAGTGATTATCTCCACGCCCGGAGCCATAACGAGGAAGGTCATGTCGAAGCGTATCTGGTCGTTGCCTGCGCCCGTAGAACCGTGTGCTATGGCGTCAGCCCCGACCTCATTGGCATACCTTGCTATTGCTATCGCCTGGAAAATGCGCTCTGATGACACGGAAATCGGATAGCAGTTGTTACGCAACACATTGCCATAGACCATGTACTTGAGCGACTTCTCATAATATTCCTGCGTCACGTCAAGCGTTACATACTTCACCGCACCGAGCTTATAGGCGTTCTCCTCGTTGGTTTTAAGCTGCTCGGGGGAAAAACCTCCGGTGTTGGCACAGGCCGCATACACTTCATAACCGTCCTGCGCAAGTTTCATTACCGTGTAAGAGGTGTCAAGACCTCCACTGAAAGCTACTACTACTTTTTTCTTTGCCATGATATTTTTGTTTTTTATTCTGTCCGTATCAGTAATCAGCCGTGCGGCTGTTATCAAAAAGGTATGTTTCGTTTGGCAAGTGTCTTCATCACGTCCTGGAACACCTCGGCGGGCGTAGGCTCGCCCTTGTGCTGCTCAGGGTCGTACAACATGCCCGTGCAGATGCAGAACTTACGCTTCTTCATCTCCAATATCGGGTGGTTGACACAGCCCCGGCATCCGCGCCAGAACGCCTCGTCGTCCGTCAGCTGGTTAAAGGACACCGGCACATAACCCAGTTCCGTGTTCATCTTCATCACCGCATCACCCGATGTCAGCGAGAAAATCTTGGCGTGAGGCCATCGCACCCTCGCCAGCGTGAACGTGTAGTCCTTTATCCTTTTGGCAATCCCGAGCCCCTGAAAGTCAGGATGTACGATAAGCCCCGACGTCGTTACATACTGTTTGTTGCCCCAAGTCTCGATGTAACTGAACCCCGCAAAGCGGTCATTCTCATCCAAAGCGATGACGGCCTTGCCCTCGATCATCTTCGTCGCCACATACTCATGGGTTCGTTCGGCAATGCCTGTCCCGCGTTTCTTAGCCGCCTCACGTATGGTGTCGAGTATCTCGTCAACATACTTCTCATGGGAAGCATCCGCTACAAGAATCCTTATTTCCTTCATTATATTGTCCTGTTGTTTTTTGTTCGTCTTCGTTTTCCGTCCGCACCCGCCGGCGGGTGCCGGACTATAACACCATGTCGGGAATGACGGCAGACAGCTGGTCCACCACATCCACATTCATCGCGCCCTCCCTTATCACCATGAATATGGTGTCATCCCCGGCTATCGTCCCGAGAATGTCCCTCATATTGGCGGAGTCGATGTTCGAGGCAATGCTGCTGGCAAAGCCCGGACGCGTCCTGATAACAGCCATATTGCCCGAGAACTGTATGGACTTGAACCCCGGCGCCGGCAATATGTCGATCTGCGTGTGCGGCCTGTGAACCCTGCGGTAAGCCGTCTCGTCGGGTATGGCATACACATACCTGCCCTCGGCATTGGCCGTCTTCACGATCTTCAACTGCTTCATGTCACGCGAGAGCGTGGCCTGAGCCGCCACTATACCCTGACGCGCCAAAGCCCTGATGACCTCATCCTGCGAACTGAGTTCGTTCGACGTGACAATCAGGCGCAACGCAGCAAGCCTGTCTTTCTTCGTTATCTTCTGCATGGATAAATATTCATAAAGCAACCGCAAAATTATAAATAAATATGCAAACGACCAAACTTTCCTCGTTATTTTTTGCCTTACGCATGAATATTCTTTCAAAAACGGCACGAAACAGGGGCTTCACCGCATCGCGGGCGTACATTAATATAATTTAGAGGACTATCGACTGTCATTGTAAAAGGGTGCTGATTGCATTGTAATCAGGTGCTAATCGCAGTGTAATCAGCACCTAATTGCGAGGTAATCAGCACCCTTTTACGGCGGCGTTTGCAACACATTGAATTGCAATACGTTGTAGGGACGCACCTTGGTGCGTCCGAATTACCGTGCTTTCCCGTATCGGCGGACGTACAAACACGTCATATACCAATAACAAAGAATAAGCCTCCGAAAGCTGAAACCCAGCTAACGGAGGCCTTTCCCAGTAATTTTGGTCGGGGTGACCGGACTCGAACTGGCGACCCCTACGTCCCGAACGTAGTGCGCTACCAACTGCGCTACACCCCGATAAAAAACTGTATGTTTTCGTATCCGGGTGCAAAATTACTACTTTTTTTTGAAATAACGAAGAAAATCACAAGAAATTTGCAAAAAGTTTGCAAATTATTTGGTGGATTGAAAAAAAGGCAGTACCTTTGCATCGCAATTAGGAAATACAGCACTTCCATACAGACATGAAAGAGCAAAATTCCGAACCAAGTTGCAAACGGTGCCATAGCTCAGTTGGTAGAGCAAAGGACTGAAAATCCTTGTGTCCCCGGTTCGATTCCTGGTGGCACCACACGATAAGCCGCAAGTTCGCTTGCGGCTTGTTTTTGTTTATACGACTGTCACATTCCGGCATACAACGAAAGAGGGCGACAGTCAGTTGTCGCCCTCGGAATAATTCTCCATAAAGATGTGCTCGCCGTCAAACACGGCGTAGGTGAACTGCCAAATCCAGTCGCCAAGTATCATCATTCTCGCCTGCTTGGTGAGCATCAGGTCGAGTTCTATGTGCCTGTGGCCGAAAAGGAAGTAGTCGATGTCGGGATGTGTGCGCAGGTAATCCTTCGCGAACAGCACGAGATGCTCCCTCGACTCGCCCATATACGGCGGCTCCTTGCCGTCCTCGCGCTTCAGCCTCGAGTGCTTCGCCCAGTTCAGCCCCAACGCCATTCCCCAGCGGGGATGTATGAAGTTCAGGGCTTTCTGGCACAGCCTGTTGTGGAAACACCATTTCAGCACCTTGAATTTCGGGTCCGGATCGCCCAGACCGTCGCCGTGTGCAAGGAAGAATGTCTTGCCATGCAGCTCCATGGCGGCCGGTTTCCGGTGAAGGATAACGCCGCATTCCTGCTCAAGATAGCCGTAAGTCCAGAGGTCGTGGTTGCCCACGAAGTAGTGAACCTCGACGCCCATATCCGTCAACTCGGACAGTTTGCCGAGAAAACGGGTGTAGCCCTTGGGCACAACATAGCGGTATTCGTTCCAGAAGTCAAACATATCGCCGAGCAGGAATATCGCTTCCGCCTTATGCTTTATCCCGTCAAGGAAGTTCACAAGCCGCCGTTCCTGCGTCCGCCGGTGCTCCAAAGCCAGCGAACCAAGGTGCGCGTCAGCAAGAAAATATATGTTCTTAGCCCTTGTATAGTTCTCTTCCCCGCGGGCATACGGCCTTTCCCTTCTTTCCATAGCCATGATAAACTGTCGTTAACTTATTCAAAACCGAGTTCCACCCGCGCCTCTTCGGTCATCATGGACTTGTCCCACTCCGGCTCGAAGACCATGTTTACGTTTGCCGACGTGACCCCGTTGACGGCCGATACCTTTGTGCGCACGTCCTCAATGATAAAGTCCGCCGCCGGACAAGAGGGCGCGGTGAAGGTCATGTCGATGTCAAGCGCGCCGTCCATGGCAAGGTCTATCTTGTAGATAAGGCCGAGATCGTATATGTTTACGGGTATCTCCGGGTCGTAAACGGTTTTCAGCACCTCTATGATGCGCTGCTCCGCCTGTGAATGTTCTTCCTGTGTCATTGTGTGATATTATAATGTATAATGTACAATTTATAATGTATATATGCGTTATCAGATTTTCCCTTCCTCACGATACGAGTAGTAATCGCCGTCGGCCAGTATGAGATGGTCGAGGAAATGTATGCGCATCAGGGCGCAGGCATCCGCCACTTTCTTTGTCACGGCGTCGTCTTCGCGGCTTGGCCTGACGCTTCCGCTGGGGTGATTGTGCGCAAGTGCTATGACGGTAGCGTTGGCCTGCAACGCCTCCTTGATGATAAGTCTCACGTCAACGGCCGTCTCCGTCAGTCCGCCGTGCGACATCCTGACGGTGCGTATGTGCTTGAACGACTGGTTCATCAGCACCACATACGCCTCTTCCACGTCCAGATCCCTTATTCTCAGGTGCAGATGCTCATACAGGGCGGCGGGGTCTCCGAGCACCGTGCGCACGGGTTTGTCCTCCCGTTCGCGCCGTTTTCCCAGCTCGCAGGCGGCAAGTATCGTGACGGCCTTGGCCTCGCCTATGCCGTTGTAGCGCATAAGTTCGTCGAGACTCATGCGGCTCAGCGTGGCGATGCGGTTGTCGCAGTCACCGAGTATGCGTTTCATCAGATCCACGGCGGTCTCCCTTTGGTTGCCCGACCCGATGAGTATGGCGAGCAGTTCGGCCGCCGACAGGGCATCGGCACCATGCGCCGCCAGTTTCTCCCGCGGCCTGTCGTCCTCCGCCCACTGCGTGATGGTGAGGCTTTTTCCCTCCGATTCCTGCGCCTCCGCATTGTCTTCACCGGGCGAAGGCTCATAAAATTCTGTCACTTTCCATTCAGCCATGAGCGTAACGGGTATCGGGTAATCACTTGTAGAACGTCTTTTCAAACGCCTGAAACTCGTCTTTCCCGAGCACACAGCGTTTCCACCACGCCTCAATGAAGCCGCATCCGTAGCCCATAAGCTGCACGAACGCCGCGGCAACGCTTATCAGTCCTATTTTCAGCGAGCGGTTACGGACGGACGAGTCGATGAATATCAGCAGGGAATAGAGGTATATCGGCACTCTCGGCACAACGCTCAGCAACGCCCAGCGGTGCTGGTCGCCATAGTACATCAGCATACTTCCCGCCGCCGACAGCAGCGTGAGCAGCAACACTCCCACGGTGAACACCATGGGGAGCAGGTGCACCGGCTTCATGGTTCCGGGGTGACGTTTCTCCAAGTTGATGCGGGCAATGCCGCTGTTATACACCTGCCGGAAGAATTTTCGCAGGTCGGTGCGCCGCTTGTGCCACACCCATGCGTCGGGAAAGAGGCGCGACGTGCAGCCGGCCTCTATGATGCGGTACGAGAAGTCGATGTCCTCGCCGAAGCGCATGGGACTGAATCCGCCGAGTCTCAGATAGACGTCACGGCGTATGCCCATGTTGTACGACCGCGGATAGAACCTGTCCAGCTTTTTCTTGCCGCCCCGTATGCCGCCCGTGGTGAAGAAGCTTGTCATGGAATAGCTTATAGCCTTCTGCACGGGAGTGAACGAGGGGTGCGCCGCATCGGCACCGCCGAAAGCGTCACACGGAGCGGCCGACAGTTCTTTCTCCACGGCATCGAGATAGCCGTCGGGCAGGACGACATCGCTGTCCAATATAATAAGGTATTCGCCCTGCGCCCGTTCCGCGCCATAGTTGCGCGTCTGTCCGGGACCGGAATTGGGCTTTTCATAGTAGGAGAGGCGCAGACGGTCCTTGTAACGGTCGCACACGTCACGGCACGTGACCTCCGAGCCGTCCTCCACGACTATCACCTCAAAGTCCGTGAACGACTGGCGCGTAAGGCTGCCGAGCAGTTCCTCCACCTCGTCCGGCCTGTTGAACACCGGCACTATAACGCTGTACTTCATCTCGTTGTCAAGTTATTGCGGCACAAGCACTTGCGGACACCGCCGCAAAAGGGTGCCGATTACATCGCAAAAGGGTGCTGATTACCGTGCAATCAGGTGCTGATTACGATGTAATCGGCACCCTTTTACTTTATGCCCGGACGTCAGGCGTGCCGCGGCCTCATGCCGGGCGCGTCACCGCCTCGTCCGGAAGGATGCAAAAAAGTGAAGAAAGACAAGCGCGAAAGCGTCGTTGCCGCACGCCGTACAACCAGCCTCCGACCCGCTTCTCCCGCTTTTCTTCCTTCACTTTCCGTGTCAGGCACAGCCTTGTTATTCCTTCATGCGTTGCAGATAGCTGCCGTCGCGTGTATCCACCTGCACGAGTTCGCCCTCGCTGATGAACAGGGGCACGCGGATTTCCGCACCCGTCTCCAGCGTCGCGGGCTTGAGAGTGTTGGTTGCGGTGTCGCCCTTCACGCCCGGCTCAGAGTGCACTACGCGCAGAACCGTCTTCACCGGCATCTCGGCATAAAGCACGGTCTCGGTGTCGGCATCGCTTACAACCTCCACGATGTCAGACTCCTTCATGTACTCCACGCCCGTAACGAGGTCGGCGGGGATAGGTGCCTGGTCGAAGGTCTCCTGGTTCATGAAGATATAATCATCACCCTCCTTGTAGAGGTATTGGTACGGACGGCGCTCCAGACGCACGTCTTCCAGCTTCTCGCCGATGTTGAAACGGCGCTCAAGCACGCGGCCGTCGCTTGCGTTTTTCAGCTTGATGTTCATGATGGTGTTACCCTTTCCCGGCTTGCGGTGCTGGAAATCGATGCAAACCCAAATACCGCCGTCCATGCGGACAGCTACGCCTTTCTTGATGTCTTGTGAATTAATCATTGTTATTTTAGTTTATATTATACGCACGTATATCGTTGCAAAATTAATAAAAAACTTCCGTAAAAGCGTTATCAAGACAATATTTTAGCGTTTTCAGGCACTAATTTTCCGACTTTTCTTGCATAATTGAAAAGAAATCAGTACCTTTGCACCCTGAATTGCGTAATGCGCCCGGACGGCAACCGCTGCAAAGCCCTTGCAACCGGCGCGACACGACACCGTAATCAATAATAAAAAATATAAGATATCTTAAACGAAAATGAAAAGAACATTCCAACCACACAACCGCCGTCGCGTGAACAAGCATGGTTTCCGTGAGCGTATGTCAACAAAGAACGGCCGTCGCGTGCTTGCGTCACGCCGCGCACACGGACGTAAGAAGCTCACCGTAAGCGACGAACACCACGGAAAGTAAGGCCTTACGCCTTTGAAGACAAAAGGCGTTTGCGTTACAACCGCAATAAAGCAGCCACCCTTTTCCAACCGGAAACGGCAGGCTGCTTTTTCTATGTGCGCCTACAAGGCACGGCAAGGGGAAAGGAATTGCAGCATGACAAACAATATTTCCGTTTGAAAAAACATTTCTTCCGTAAAAGACTTGCAATTCTCTAATAATTTGATTAACTTTGCACCGGAATCCATAACATACAAAATACGACAAGACACATGCACAACGTAATAATAGAAAGTAATCTGGATAACCTGCTGAACAACGAGTATGACGGTTATCAGGCGTTCATCTACTGCCGCAAGGGGTCATGTATCCTGACCTACAACGAAGGCCGACACGAGATGAACGGCGACAGTTGCGCCATAATCCTTAACAAAAAGTTCCTTAAAGACATAGCTCCGGCACCGGACTTGGAATGTGAGGTCATCTACATCGAGGAGAGTTTCCTGCGACAGAGCGAGCCGCGCAACCCCTATATCATACAAGGTATGCTGGCACTATATTCATATCCCGTCATAAAACTGGACAAAGAGGGGACAAAACTGTGCAACGCCTTGTTCCAAAACTTCAAGTTACGCATCGAGAACACGCAGCACAAGTTCTACGATGACATACTGCGCACATCCATACACATGCTCATGCTTGACCTGTACGACTTCCATGCACGCGTCAACAACGACGACAACACGTCGCTAAGCGCGGCAAGCATCATGGCGAAATTCATCGGAATGCTGGAGAACAAGGAGTACCGCAAGAACCGGGAAGTGGCATATTACGCTGAGAAACTGTGCGTAGTGCCAAAGTATCTGTCAGAGGTATCAAACAAAGTGAGCGGCTTCTCCGCCTCATATTGGATCAACCGGTACGCCTCACAGGACATAAACGAGGTGCTGAGAGAAAACAAACTCTCCACGGCGGAGGCCGCACAGCTGTTCCATTTCACGTCAACCTCATACTTCAACCGCTACGTCAAGCGTAACCTCGGCTCCTATCCGTCGGAGCTTAGGGGGCAATAAAGGCAACGAACCATGCTCTGGAACACCCTCATATCAAACAAACGCCTCGGACAGGCACACCGTTCCGACGGCGGAAACGGCTGCAATGGCGGCACGCATCACCCCGAACGCCACGACGAACGGTCGGAGTTCAAGCGCGACTACGACCGCCTTATCTTCTCGGCACCGTTCCGACGGTTGCAGAACAAGACCCAGGTGTTCCCGCTTCCGGGCAGCATCTTCGTGCACAACCGCCTCACCCACTCGCTGGAAGTGGCCAGTGTGGGGATGTCCTTGGGCAATGATGTGGCGCGGGATGTTATCCGCCGCTATCCGGAACTGGGCGGAACGCGCATCGAAGAGCTCGGGACGATAGTATCGACCGCCTGTCTTGCCCACGACCTCGGCAACCCTCCGTTCGGCCATTCGGGCGAGAAAGCGATACAAACGTTCTTCACCGAGAGCGCGGGGGCAAAGCTCCGGGACACCATCTCAGACGGATTATGGAACGACCTGACGCATTTCGAGGGCAACGCAAACGCTTTCCGCCTGCTGACGCACCGCTATTCGGGTCGCAGAACGGGCGGTTTCGTCATGACATACTCCATGCTTGCCTCGATAGTCAAGTACCCTTTCGCCTCAGCCTACGCCGGAGAGCACGGCAAATTCGGCTTCTTCGCGTCAGAAGCGGAGACCTTCCGCACCGTGGCTGACGAGCTTGGAATGCCTCGTCTGTCGCAAGACGGCGAGCCATTACGTTACGCCCGCCACCCGTTGGTGTATCTTGTGGAGGCCGCGGACGACATCTGTTACGAGATAATGGACATCGAGGACGCCCACAAGTTAAAGCTGTTGTCATACGAAGAGACACGGAACCTGCTGCTGAACTTCTTTGATGAGGACGTGCAAAGGCGCATAATGGAGCGCATAGAGACCGAGAACATCACCGACAGGAACGAACAGATAGTCTATATGCGTGCCAGTGTCATCGGAAAGTTGGAGAACGAATGCGCCGAAGCGTTCCTCGCCAACGAACAAGCCATTATGGACGGCACTTTCAAAGGCCCGCTGATAAAGAGCATAGGCAAGCGACAAAGGGAGGCATACAGGCAATGTTCCGCCGTGGCATTTGACAGAATATACCGTTCAAAGCCCGTCCTTGACGTGGAACTGGCGGGTTATCGCGTGATGACAACGCTCATGGAGCAGCTCATCGACGCCGCAGTAAACCCCGACCGCTTCTATTCGCAGCAGCTGTTAAGGCGTGTCAGCAGCCAGTACGAAATCGATTCGCCCGACGTGGAGACACGCATCATGGCGGCAGTGGATTTCATCTCCGGCATGACAGACGTCTTCGCGCTTGACTTCTACCAGAAAATCAACGGCACATCGCTGCCCATAGTATAACCGGGCTGCCGCCAACGACGATGGAATACAGACGGAAACGGAGCTTCACCAACTTCAACGGAGACGAACGCCGGGCATTGGCGTTCATAGTAACGATAGTCGTTGTGGCGACACTGACATACAACAAGCTGTCCGAGTTCAACGCGGACAGACCGCAAAGCAATAAGGAGAACCGCCACGGTGCCATGCGCCGTGACGGTTCTCCTTATGTCGTTACAGGCGGAAAGGGCGGCGCTTACTACGCCCAAGAGGACATAGGCTTCGGTGACGGGTCCGTGTCCGCGACAGACAACAGCCTCGCTGACCGTCTTTTCCCATTTGACCCGAACACCGCCGACAGCACCACACTGCTGCGCTTGGGGCTGAAACCGTGGCAGGTCCGCGGCATATACCGGTACAGGGCGCACGGCGGACGCTTCCGCAAGAGGGAGGATTTCGCCAGACTCCACGGCCTGACGCTTGAGCAATACCGCCGTCTGGAACCGTACATAGCCATCCGCCGCGAGGTGATGGCGGCGGACGTGATAGGCAAAAGCACCCCGGCGGCACAGGATTACCGTCCCTCCGGCACCGCCGCATCCACCTCCGCACACCGCCGCTATCCGCAGAAACTGACCCTCAGCGACACGAAGGTTGACATCAACACCGCCGACACCACACTGCTGAAGCGCATCCCCGGCATAGGATCATACTTCGCCCGCCGCATAGTGGAGCTGCGCCAACGGCGCAAGGCGTTCGTCTCACCGGAGGACCTGCTGGCCATACGCAACTTCCCTGAGCACTCATTGGCCTACATGACCGCCTCACACGACTTCCCGCCGCTACGCGTCAACAGCATGACAGAGCAGGAATTGCAGTCGCATCCGCTGCTGACCCGCACGCAGGCGAAGGACATCACCGCCCTGCGCCGCACCTCGGGAAGCATACGTTCCACGCAGGACATGATGTTTCTGCCATCGTTCACCCCCGAACAGCTCACACGCCTGTCCCCGTTTCTCGTCTTCGATTGAGGACGGAATCACGCAAAGTCCGGTACGAAAAGCATTACATTAGCACAGGAAACGGAGCAAAGCCCTGAAAGGGCGGCATAATATAGGATAGGGCG
>JAAGKN010000015.1_pt1 | contig 66589 bp, 52 predicted proteins | sample 6206371 | NCBI WGS metagenome assembly JAAGKN01 (sample SAMN11533720, study PRJNA540317) | gut metagenome | isolation source: fecal pellets from male and female animal of same cohort | host: Peromyscus leucopus | place: USA:CA | collected 2017
TCAGAGTTATCAGAGTTATCAGAGTATCAGGGTTATCAGAGCTATCAGGGTTATCAGAGCTATCAGCTCTCTACTCTCTCCTAAATTCTAAATTCTAAATTCAAAATTCAAAATTACAGTATGTCCGTATTCTATACAGCCAAAAAGACTATCCGCAACTATGCCAATGGTGGCAATGTGCTGATTTTTGCCACGGCTCTTGCACTGATAGTCGTCAATGTCCCGTTCTTCACGGACTTCTATAATTCGTTGTGGACGCACGAGCTGGCCCTGCAGGTCGGTTCGTTCAACCTGTTCAGTCATCACGGCCAGCCGATGAGCATCATGGCGTTCATCAATGACGCCCTTATGGCTCTGTTCTTTTTCTCGGTCGGCCTTGAAATCAAGCGTGAGGTTCTGGTGGGCGAGTTGTCGTCGTTCCGCAACGCGTTGCTGCCCATATTGGCGGCCATCGGAGGTATGGCTGTCCCGGTTCTGATATACTTCTTCATGTCGGCCGGCACAGACTACCATGACGGGTGGGCTATCCCTATGGCCACTGACATCGCGTTCTCGCTCGGAGTGCTGGCTATGTTGGGCAAGCGAGTCCCCATCGGTCTGAAGGTTTTCCTGACGACTCTTGCCGTTGTGGACGATATCGGAGGCATCCTCGTGATTGCCATATTCTACAGCTCGCATATAGACTACACACTGCTTCTATACGCCGCCGGCTGTATAGCCGTGCTGGTTGCCGGAGGATACGCAGGTGTCCAGTCGAAGATGTTCTATGCCTTCTTCGGAACATTCGTATGGTTCTTCTTCCTCAATGCGGGTATCCATCCGACCATCGCCGGTGTGATTGTGGCTTTCACCATCCCGGCCAAGCCTGTGTTCCCGCCCAAGAATTATATCAAGATAATCCGCAAGAACATCGGTTACTTCTCGCATGAGGATGACGAGACGCTGAACTCGCGCACGATTCTCGACAAGGACCAGATGAACTGGCTCAAAGAGATAGAATCGGCTTCCGACAAGGTCATCTCGCCGTTGCAGGACATGGAGGATACACTTCACCCTCTGGTCAATTACATCATTGTGCCGTTGTTTGCGTTTGCCAATGCCGGAATCTTTTTCGGTGACATGGAGATATCGATGTTGTTCCAGGGGATAGCCCCGGCAATTATACTGGCGTTGGTGGTGGGTAAATTCTTGGGGATATTCCTGTTCTCATGGCTCACCATCATCCTTAAACTTGCGCCTATGCCCGAGGGCGGCAACTGGGCGAGACTTGCATCCGTCTCGATATTGGGCGGCATAGGCTTCACGGTGTCATTGTTCATATCGAACCTGTCGTTCGGAACCGGCGATCCGGTTCTGTCGGTTCTGCTCAACGATGCGAAGTTAGGTATCTTAGTGGCCTCGTTGTTGGCCGGCATACTCGGCTGGGCTGCCCTTCACTTCACCCTGCCCAAAGAGCCGCAACCCGATACCGACTGAAATCATTCTGCAAATTCGGATTAATTTAGGATAACTCTCAACTCAGCGAGGCGGGTCAGGGCTTCGAGGCGCCCGTAGTTTGTTTTGGTGACGTAGTGGCAGTCCGAGTTCACTGCTAAGGGTATGCCGGCTGCTATCAGTTTGGGCCACCAGCGGTCGGCCGGAAAGAACCGTCCGCGCGACTCAAAGCCCTTGGTGTTTATTTCCACAACGACACCTGACGAGGCGGCGTGGCTGATCACATCGTCTATCAGCGCTTCATACCAAGGCTGATCCTCGATGGTGGAATCGACGCCCGAGGCGTTAGCGATTATCTTGTCGAAATGTCCGAGAAGGTCTATCCCTCCGAGTTCAAGCATCGTCAGAATCTGCTCGAAATACTTTTCGACCACATAGCGGAGATCGCCTCCGAATCCGAGGTTCAGGTAGCGGTTGAAGCGTTCCTGACTGCCGTCGCAGTCGAGTTGCCGTCCATCCTGATTCGGAACGAAATGAACAGAGCCGAGACGGTAGTCGAGGGGCAGGTTTTGGAAGTAATCGATATGCGGTCCGAAATCTCGTCCCAAGAAATCAATCTCAAGAGAGGTCAGAAGACGCATGCGTCCGTCATACTGCTCCTTGAGCTTGTCCATGACTGCGAGATATTTGGGAATGTCCTCGCGGGTCATGTTGCAGTCGGATTCGGTTGCGATAGGGGAGTGTGGTGACACGCCCCAGACCTTGAAGCCTTCGGCACAGGCCGCTTTTGAAATCTCCGAGATAGGAGAGCGCCCGTCGCAAAATTCAGAATGTGAATGGAAATTATACCACTCAGTCTCCCCCACAACATCAGTAATTATCTTTCTATTCATAGAATGGTATGATTATAAACGATATATGACAAGAAATCGTGCTGAGCGCATCAAGTTGGTGGCTGAAATTGATGCTGAGCGCATCAGATTTCTGTTTCGGCGGTCAGGGAACGGCTGCGGGTGCGCATGAAGAGTGCGCCGAAAAGAAGCATTACCGTGAGTCCGATGCCGACCGCGAACTCGTAACTGATATTGAATTCAAACAATTGGGTGGTCAATGCGTTGAAACCTTCGGGCGCGAAGAATATGTAGGTCACCGTCACGGCCGTCATGAACATAGCCGGAATCAACGTGATGATGTATGGCTTGGAGTTGCGCGACAGATAGACCGTAATCGCCCACAAGGTGAAGACCGAAAGAACCTGATTGCACCATGCGAAGTACCGCCACAAAGCCTCGTACGGAATCAGCATTATGATGAAGCATAGCACGAAGATGGGCACCGATACCAACAGTCGTTTGGCAATCAGCTTCTGTTTGATACCCATGAAGTCGGCGGCGATGAGACGTGCCGAACGCAGGGCTGTATCGCCTGATGTGATCGGCGCGGCCACTACTCCGAGGATGGCCAGGATGCCTCCGAAGGTGCCGAGCCAAGTCTGTGAGATTGTATTGACCAAAACTGCCGGGGTACTTGTGCCGAGCATCTGCTGGAGCTGCTCGTATCCGCCCGTGAACGCTACGGCCGCCGCCGCCCATATAAGCGCGACAATACCCTCCGACACCATGGCTCCGTAGAAGACCGGACGCGCGTGTGCTTCGTTCTTCAGACAACGGGCCATCATCGGTGACTGAGTGGCATGGAAACCCGAAATCGCACCACATGCGATTGATACAAACATCATGGGGAATATCGGGTAAGAGTCGGCGTCAAGACGCTGGTTGCTGAAATTATGCCATACTTCGGGGATGCTGTCCCAGTTGACATACAGCATCACCATAATGCCGACGGCCATGAAGAGCAACGCGAAGCCGAAAACCGGATATAGCTTGCCTATGAGTTTGTCGATAGGCAGAAGGGTTGCCAGCATGTAGTATCCGAAAATGACCGCAATCCAGAACATACGGTCCAGATGGTCGGGGGTAAGCATTGCCAACAGATCGGCGGGATTGTAGACAAACACGGCGCCGACGAGAATCATGAGAAGCAGTGAGAATACCCTCATCACATTACGGATGCCTCCACCCAACTGGCCGCCGACTATCTCAGGCAGAGAGGCGCCGTCCTGACGCAAGGAGAGCATTCCCGACAGATAGTCGTGTACGGCTCCGGCGAAGATGGTTCCGAATACAATCCACAGGAAGGCAGCCGGTCCGAACATCACGCCCATTATCGCGCCGAAAATGGGGCCAAGTCCGGCGATGTTGAGGAACTGGATAAGGAAAATCTTCCAGGTGGGCAGTTCGACAAAGTCAACGCCGTCAGCATGGCTTTGAACCGGGGTGGGTCGCGACGAATCCTGCCCGAACACTCGGGCCACAAACTTGCCGTACACCAGATACCCGGCCACCAGCAACACCAATGCAACAGTAAATGAAACCATAAGCACTAAATTTTAAACAATTACCCCAGTCCCAAAGCCTAAAACTTAAAGCCTAAAACCCTAAAACCCTAAAACCTAAAACCCAAAGCCTAAAGCCTAAAGTTCCCGGTATAGGTCCGAGCGCAACTTGCTCACATTACGGCGTTCGGCGGCGATATCGGATTCTGCCTGACGGATCTGAGAGGCCAGACTTGACGACTGTCCGTCGTGGTAATCGCGGCGCATCGCCGCCAGTTCGGCTTCCGACTCCCTGAGATTCTCGACAGCGTTGAGATAGTTTTTCATTGCCGTACGCGCACCCGCCGTGGGGAGTTCATCAAAACGGTGATATATCTTGCCCTTCTTTGCCGGTAAGGTGAATTCATCCTCCAGCTGGTCCTCCTCGGGATTGATGGTGCGGATTGTCGCCAACAGTTCATCATAGTCGCCATCCTCAGGTTGGGTGGCCACATAGTTATCGATGCGTGCGAAAGCAAGGACATCGTCCTCGTCCGAAGAATAGTTGGTGCGCAATTCGTTCGGGATGAACACGTAGACAGTCAATTCGTCATCGAGCTGGTTGCGGTCGGTTGCCCACCAGCCTACACCGTTGAGTTCGTCTATGGCGAGAAGATAGTCATCGAAGGGAGAATTGTACGGGAATCCGAGGTTCGAAGGTTGAAGAAACGACCCGTCGGTTGCGTCGCGGGTGGCGACCATGATATCATAACCCCCGATTGAATTCTCGCCGTTGGCAGCGTAATATAAAGTCACGCCATCGGCCATCATGAACGGGTAGACGGCGTCGCAGTCTTCCGAGAGGTCGTCCGAAAGGGGAGTGGCCTCGCTCCAGTTGCCGTCAGTCAGCAGAGTGGACTCCACGAGGTGCATGTATCCGGTGGTGTCCGCTTCTGCCCACAGTTTGTAGTCCTTCCCTTCATTGGTAAAAACATAGTCAACGCCACCGTCGGCATTCGAGGGCAACGCATCCGCGCCGCGCAGTGAACCCGAAGAGGCCGGGAGTCTGTATGATTTGAAGAAATCAGCGCGAGGCACAGAGATGCTGTCGATGATTACAATTTTTTCTACGCGTTCGAGAAAGTTTTTGGCATTTGTAAGTTGCGAGCGGTAGGTGTCGTATTTCTCTGTAAATTCCGAGTCTCCCCGTTTGGCCTTTTTAGAGGCAAGGCCATAGAGGCGTCCCGCTTCGCTGAAATTATAATCCAGGAAGGCGTCACGTCCCTGGGTAAGCAGCTCCTCAGCTGTTTGCGCGTTGGCGGAGGCACAAGCGCAAAGCGCGAGCGCACCCGGTATGATAGCTTTAAGCAAAAGTTTCATGATGCAATTGGTTTGGCAGAATTATGGACGGTCCATTGTAATTCTCTTTATTTCTTCCACTGACAGGCTTGACGCCTTGGCTATCGTTGTGATGTCGATACCCAAAGCGTAAAAAGCTTTTGCCATCGCAATCCGTTCTTCCTCGCGACCTTCTGCTCGGCCTTCCTCGCGACCTTCTGCTCGGCCTTCTGCTCGGCCTTCCTCGCGCCCTTCCTCGCGATTTTTGTTGGCCGCATATTCCACGGCGGCCAGGTTATCATTATATCGCATGTATGATTCGCTGTAGGCCACAATGTCTTCCGCGACCATATTCCCGATTTCGGACTCACGGAACATATCGTCAAATTCGCCACTCTTGTAGGCATCTGAATTCTTATCCATCTTATGCATGTTTTTAACTAAAAACAAAATTTTATCGTAATCATTTTTACAAGCAACCCAAGTTTTCGGTGCTTCATTGAGATGTAGAAAAAACATCCGCAGCTTGTCTGAGAAAATTTCATGAGATTCCCTATCCATCAAACAAACGTCATGCATGTATTTCTTTGACATGTCCGGAAAATGGAAATCCACCAGAAATATAGTATAGACGGGCTTGAAATTGTAATCGGAACCCCTGTGAAGCTGTGATACGTAGGCCATAGCCCAATAATGAAGAGCGCGATTGTCAAACAGAGGATGGTATGATTTCTGCATTTCCACGATGATATGCTGATCTTCGTCGTGTGTTGTACAGTACACATCATACACTATCCGCTTCCCGTCATTATTGAAGGGAAGAAGCTCTTTGTCATGAAAATCCACATCTTCAATGGTGATGTTCTCCTTTTCGAAAAGGCAATTGAGGAATCTTATGAGAATTTTCTTCCTTTCTTTTGACCCGAACAGGCGTTTGAACGCGAAGTCGGTCATCAGGTTCATGAATATAGAATCAATTTTCATAGAGTTCAGATATTTGTCGCTAAATTAATCAAAAATTTTTATTTCGCAAAGACGCCAAAATTCAATTCCATCATAAGTAAAGAGTCATTTTAAATTTAAGTAATGAGTTTTTTATCTTTCCTAAATTAAGACAGCAATTTGTAGGGGGGCTGCGCCGGCCACCAACTACAATTCCTCAACGACCTGATGGTCCATTAATGGTCCATGATGGTTGGAGCCCGGCGCAGCCGTTTAATCGGTTAATTTAGTGACATTACCCCTAAAACCGATAACCTAATCCCTCTTACTTTAGGAATTCGGCGGCTTTGCCGGTCAGATAATTTTTGGCGGTAGAGAGGGGGATTGTGGCTTTGGGCATACCCGCTGCGTACGGTGCGATTTCATACAGACCGTACAGAAAATTCAATCCATCGGAGTTAACATACGGATTGGCTGAGGGATACTGCAGGTCATTGTAAGACACGAAGAATCCGGCATCCCCGTTTTTCCAGTCAGTTACAGAGCTACCGATATCTTCGGTCAACGCCTTAGCGATAATTTCGCGCATCCGGTCGATCGGTGGCAACATGTCATCGGTCAAGACTTCACCGGTGCTGACGAGATACGTGCCGGGAGAAGCATAGGCAGCTCCGTGTGCACCACCCGAATAAGTGTAAGAAGAACAATTCATGGTAACTACATTATCAGTGTGATATGTGATTGCGTACTCACTTTCGATAGTCTCACAACCATCCCCGAAAGGAGTACACGAGCGGCTGTAAGGTTTGATGGCAAGCTTCAGCAGAGCTGCGGGGTCGTTTTTCAGATTCAGATAAGCCGAATTGTTATTGCAGTCGTACGCCAACTTGCTGGCGATATCGGTCCGCAACGCTTCAACAAGAGCCTCATTTCCACCCGTAGGGTACTCGATTGAGATGCTCGAACTTCCCTTCTTGATAGAATACTGCTGGGTGGTGAGATAGTCGCCATACGTATTTACTCCACCCTTCACGACAGCCGGGGCGGCAGCTGTCGTCTTGCGTTTGGCAGTGCTTGTCGTTTTTCTTTTGGCCGGAGTCTTGGCAATGCAGTCGGGTGTCAAGACACCGAATGCTATCGCCGCCAGACCTGCGATCATAATTCCTTTGACGTTCATAATGTTTGAAATTTGAGGTTGTGATAAAAAATTGTATTTGAAAATACAAAGATACAAATAATTCCCAAAATCCCAAATCCCATTACCACACCTTAACTACACACCTTAACTAATTCCTGCACATTTTGCAGATTTTTGAGAAATTTTTATTATCTTTGCGCCGTATTGTGTGCAGGCTTAAAGCAATCTTAAAGCTATAAGACAATATATGTTACGCGCAAAAATACTTTTTGGCGTTTCACTTTGGAATTAAATCTAACTGCAATAATATGAGTTTGAACATTATCGTATTGGCCAAGCAGGTACCCGACACCCGCAATGTGGGCAAGGATGCGATGAAGGCGGACGGTACCATCAACCGTGCCGCACTTCCGGCCATCTTCAACCCCGAGGACCTGAACGCTCTCGAGCAGGCCTTGAAACTTAAAGAAATGTATCCCGGCTCGAAAGTGACTATGCTCACCATGGGTCCGGCCCGTGCTTCCGAAATTGTCCGCGAGGGTCTCTACCGCGGTGCAGACGGCGGTATCGTACTTTCAGACCGCGCTTTTGCCGGTTCAGACACACTCGCGACTTCATACGCCCTCAGTGCTGCTGTCCGCAAGATCGGTGACTATGACATCATCATCGGCGGACGTCAGGCTATCGACGGCGACACCGCGCAGGTGGGTCCCCAGATTGCCGAAAAACTGAAGGTTCCCCAGGTGACTTATGCCGAGGAAATCATCGAGATCAAGGACGGCAAGGCTACAATCAAGCGCCGCATCGAGTCCGGTGTCGAGACTGTCAAGGCTCCGCTCCCTCTCGTTGTGACTGTCAACGGTTCGGCCGACGCTTGCCGTCCCCGCAACGCCAAGAACGTCCAGAAGTACAAATATGCCGCTCTTCCCTCGGAGGCTGCCGACGACGAGAAGAAGAAGGCTATGATTGAGAAGCGTCCCTACCTCGGCATCGGCGAATGGACTGCCGAGACTGTCGAGGCTGACCTCGCACAGTGCGGTCTCGCCGGCTCGCCGACAAAGGTGAAGCAGATCGAGAACGTAGTTTTCACCGCCAAGGACGCCCGCAAGGTCGAGAACAACGACCAGGAGATTGAAACCCTCATCAAGGAACTCATCGCTAACCACACAATCGGCTAATCATGGCAACAGATAAGAATAATCTCATAGTATATTGTGAATTCGAGGACGGCAAGGTTGCCGACGTCAGCCTCGAACTCCTCACCAAGGGTCGCCAGCTCGCCGACAAACTCGGCATCAAGCTCGAAGCTGTTGTGGCCGGTGACAACCTCAAGGATGTAGAAAAGCAAATCCTGCCTTACGGTGTCGATACCGTATATAAATTCGAGGACAAGCGCCTCTATCCTTACACTTCGCTTCCTCACAGCTCAATCCTGATCAACCTCTTCAAGGAGAAGGAGCCGCGTATCGCCTTTATGGGCGCAACCTCAATCGGCCGCGACCTCGGTCCGCGCGTTTCCTCAGCTCTCCACAGTGGCCTCACCGCCGACTGTACCCAGCTCGAGATCGGCGACCACAAGGATGCACGCACCGGCGAGGAATACAAGGACCTGTTGCTTCAGATCCGTCCCGCTTTCGGCGGTAACATCGTGGCAACTATCGTCAACCCCGAGTGCCGTCCCCAGATGGCGACCGTACGCGAGGGCGTGATGAAGAAGGAAGTCCGCGATTCGAATTACGTCGGCGAGGTGATCAACCTCAATGCCGCTGATTATACCAGCCCCGAAGACTTCGTTGTCGAGGTGATCGACCGCAACGTCGAGAAATCCAAAGTGAACCTCAAGGGTTCCCCGATTGTGGTCTGCGGCGGTTACGGCATGGGCAGCAAGGAAAACTTCGAGATGCTGCAGGAACTCGCCGATGTGCTCGGTGGCGAGGTCGGCGCAAGCCGTGCCGCTGTCGACGCCGGATGGGCCGACCATGACCGTCAGATCGGTCAGACAGGTGTGACCGTGCGCCCGAAACTCTACATCGCATGCGGTGTGTCGGGCCAGATCCAGCATATCGCCGGTATGCAGGAGTCTTCGATCATCATCTCGGTCAACAATGACCCCAACGCCCCGATCAACGCGATAGCTGACTATGTGATCACCGGCAATGTCGAGGACGTTGTCCCCAAATTAATCAAGTACTATAAAAAGAATACGAAATAATGGCTAATTTCTATACCGACAACGAGGCCCTCAAGCACTATCTGACCCATCCGATGATGGAGAAGATTGTGGCCCTCAAGGAACGCGACTATGCCGATGCCGACAAGTACGACTACGCACCCCAGGACTATGCTGACGCACAGGACAGCTACGACCGTGTGCTCGACATCGTCGGCGAAATCTGCGGCGATGTGATCGCCGAGAACGCCGAGGACGTTGACCACAATGGTCCGCGTGTCGAGAACAATCGTGTGATATATGCCGAAGGCACTCAGAAAAACCTCGACGCATGCCGCAAGGCCGGCCTGATGGGCATGGCTATGCCCCGCCGCCTCGGTGGTCTCAACTTCCCCATCACCCCCTACATCATGGCCGCCGACATCGTCAGCCGCGCCGATGCCGGTTTCGAGAATCTCTGGGGTCTGCAGGACTGCGCCGAGACTATCTATGAGTTTGCCGACGAGGATCAGAAGCAGCGTTTCATCCCGCGCGTATGCGCCGGCGAGACCATGTCGATGGACCTCACCGAGCCCGATGCCGGTTCCGACCTCCAGAGCGTAATGCTCAAGGCCACTCAGAAGGAGGACGGCTCATGGGTGCTCAACGGCGTGAAGCGCTTCATCACCAACGGCGACTCCGACATCCACCTCGTGCTGGCCCGCTCGGAAGAGGGCACCAAGGATGGCCGCGGCCTGTCGATGTTCATCTACGACAAGCGCAACGGCGGCGTCAACGTGCGCCGCATCGAGAACAAGATGGGTATCAAGGGCAGCCCCACATGCGAGCTCACCTACAAGGATGCTCCCGCCGAGCTCGTCGGTTCGCGCCGCATGGGTCTCATCAAGTATGTGATGGCCCTTATGAACGGTGCCCGTCTCGGTATCGCCGCACAGTCGGTCGGTTTGAGCGAGGCTGCTTACCGCGAGGCTCTCGAGTATGCCAAGGAGCGCAAGCAGTTCGGCAAGGCTATCATCGAATTCCCCGCCGTATCCGAGATCTTAGCCGTCATGAAGGCTAAACTCGATGCGTCGCGCGCACTGCTCTATGCATGCACTCGCTTTGTGGACATCTACAAGGCATACGATGACATTGCCAAGGAGCGCAAGCTCGAACTCGACGAGAAGAAAGAAGGCAAGGAGTTCTCCAAGCTCGCCGACGCCTTCACTCCGCTCGCCAAGGGCATGACTTCCGAATTTGCCAACCAGAATGCCTATGACTCGATTCAGATTCACGGTGGTTCTGGCTTCATGAAAGATTACGCTTGTGAGCGCATCTATCGTGACGCACGCATCACCTCGATCTACGAGGGTACAACCCAGCTCCAAGTCGTAGCGGCCATCCGCCACGTCACCACCGGAACATACCTGAACTGGATCAAACAGCAGCTCGCAGTTGAGTGCAAGCCCGAGGATCAGGAGACCAAGGCAACTCTCGAATACATGAGCCAGCAGTTAGCCAACGCAATCGAGGCAGTGATGGGTGTGGAGAACACCGAGTATCACGACTTCATGGCGCGTCGTCTTGTCGAGATGGCCGGTTACACCGTGATGGGTCTTCTCCTGCTGGAGGACACTACGCGCAACGACGCCTTCCGTCGTTCGCTCCGCGTGTTCGTCAAGCTCGGACAGGCCAAGGTTGCGGAGCACGCCGACTTCATCGGCAACTTCCGTCCCGAAGAAATCGAGAACTACCTCTACAAAGCCTAAACCTAAAACCTAAAATAAGGAAGAGTCCGACTTCAAAGCCGGTCCCTTCCCAACATCCAATAGGGTGCGGTACCAACCCCGGTACCGCACCCTATCACATCAACCCACTGACAGCTTCTTGAACTTTTACGAATATTGCTTAGATTTTTATCTCTTATTCGGGCTCGATGAACACCGGTGCTCCATTTACATGGTTCGATAGATTGGAGATTATGTCGGCTACTTTTACACCCGATGCTCTATCGTCGCTTTGAAGAGGTTCGATCTTGAACGTCATATATGATTTGCCGGGTGATTTGCGCGGATAGCCCATCCCCTTCAATTCCGTTCCCAGCCTCTCCTCATGTCCGATAATATTGAATATAGAAACTTTTTCCGGATTCTTGGCGTCATAGAGATAAAGTCGGGATGCTCGATTAAAACACTCCGGTTTGTCTTCAGCCGAACCTTTGCGCCTGCCCAAACGGATATTGTAGATTCCATGAGCAAGAATCCATTCAAGATGCTTTTTGTCGCGCCAGCAACCGAGTATAATGGTGTCAGTTCTGTTATCTTTTTCGCGGCCCACATCCGCCCATTGATAAATCTCATAAGGTTCGGCTGCAATGTTATAGCCTTCATCGCCAATCTCATAAGGATGATGATTTTGACAATGTTCAATATTTGTCACCTTAAATTCATCGAGGAACATCTCTTTGTTGTCCTCGATGAATCTCTTTACCTTGATGTTGTCGGTTTGACGTAGGTAGCGGCGCAGAACCTTGTGATATTCTTTCTCCACTTCTTCGCGGGTGAAGTTCGGGCTGCGAAGCATAGCCATAAACTTGCCATCGGAGCGCAGGAAATCAAAGAGAACATCCTGCTGCGCATTCCAAAAGCTGATTTCTTCTTCACGCTCTTGTTCGGTGGCATTCATCCGGGCAAGAGTATCATAGATTGACGCGAGACCGGGCTTGTGGCCAGGTTTCGATGGTCTTTGCGAATCGCCTTCTCCACCTTCTCCACCCTTGTCGCCGTCATCGCCCTCTTCAAGTTCCTCGCCAACGAGAAGGCCGAGACCACCATCGAATGTGGTCTTGATAGAGCCGAGAGGGTTCTTCTTGGCAAATATCGAGCGATAGATGTTGCAGTAACGCTGCCAAAAGTCTATGAAGGCTCCGTCAGAGAATTTGTCTTCGAGTTCGATAACCCCCTGCAAAAGCACCATGAGGTTATTGTAGCGGCCTATGGCTTTGCGGAGCTGCTTTGCCGGGTCTTCGGGTTCGGGCTGTCCGGCGTTGGCTTCATCGTTGCGCCAGTCTTCGAGGAAGCGGTCGTGTTCTTCAGTTTTAGCCTTAATCCAAGCGCGTATGTCCTCGTCCATTTCGAGGCAAAGTGCGGAGTTGGCTGCATTGTCGGCAAGTGTGGAGCGGTAACGCTCAAACCATTTGCCAAAAAGAGGCTGAGCGACAAGATTGCGATAAAGTTCCTCGACCACGGCTTTTTCGCGTATGGGATCGAAGTCTGTGATAACCGTGCCGCAGAATTTTCTGAACGCAGTGCCTATATTCTTACCGTTGACGTTAGCAAATGAGAAGTCAACGATGTGGCACTCGGTTTTGTATTTGGTGGTGCGGTTTACTCGCGATATTGTCTGAATGGCGTTGATGTCGCGTATCTCCTTGTCGAGGAACAGGGTGTGCAGTTTCGGCTCGTCAAAGCCGGTCTGTAATTTGTCAACAACTATAATCAAACCGTTCTTAGCAGTTTTGAAGTTGTCGATAACCTTGTCCTCGGCAAAACCGTTGTTCATCGAGGCGCATTTTTCGTACTGTTGATTGTCTGAGTAGACAATAGCAATCGGTGCATCGGCATATTTGGCAAACGGCCCGGAAGCGGTCTTTTCGGCAAATATGCGGCGAATTATCTTGCAATACTGAATTGCGATGGGAATGGAGGTGACAGCAAGCATAGCCTTGCCGGTGCCGCGGACTTTACCGTATACAAGAGTAAGGAGGCGGTTTACAATGAAATTGGAGATTGCCTCCATGCGTCCGAGGTCGGCGTAGATATCCGACTTGGCGATGCGTATTTTCTCGTCGATGCCTGAGCGTATGGCTTCTTCCACCGCTTGACGCAGACCATCGGGTAGCTCGAAGTACATCTTGGCCGGAACGGGAATGATGTGCTTCGTGGGGTCGAGGATATAGCCGTCGTTGATTGCCTCCTGCATGGTGTAGGAGTCGAAAGGCTTCCACAACTGGCCGAAGTTGGTGCCACGGTGGAACTCGCCGAATCGGGCGAGGACGCGGTCGCTCGGCGTTGCGGTGAAACCGACAATGAGGTTTTTCTTCTTCGAGCCGCGAGTGAGCAATCCGCCATCCTCGTCGAAGATGTCTTGGATTTCATCGAAAGTCGAGAACATCTCTTGGTGCACATCGTCGGTGTTTGAGCGGTGCACCTCGTCAATGAGAAACGCCACGCGCATCTGCTTGAAGTCCTTGCCGGCCTTTTCAATGGCGTTTTTCAGTTCCCAGAATTTCTGAATGTTTACTACGATGATGCGCCGTTTGTCGGAGAGTGCCTTGACAAAGGTATCTTGGTCGGTGGCCTCCACAAACATTGCCTTGTCAATGTTCATGTTGAGTATCATCGAGTCGAGTTGGTCGCGTAACTGGAGGCGGTCAACTACGAGTAGAATCTTGTCGTAGACCCACTCGCCATTATATCGGAGGTCTTTCAGTTGCAATGCAGTCCAACCTATGATGTTGCTCTTACCGAATCCGGCAGCATATTGGAGCAGTAGCGAGTAGACATATTTGTTATTGCAGTAGCTCTCGCGCTCTGCGATTGCGCGGTCAATCACCTCCTGCGGAGCGCCGAGGGCTATAAGTTCGGAGCGGAGCTTTTCTATAAAATAGTTTGGCTCGTTTTCGTGGGCGAGAAATTCATTGACGCGCTCCACGATCCGGTCGCAGCCAAACTTCTGTTTGGGGCGCGGAGAAATCAAGCGGCCTGTCTTGTCCTTGTATTCTTTCTTCTGCACCTTTCGTCCGTTCTCGGTAACGATAACGGTTTTATAGGTGTAGGCCATGAAGTTGTAATAAAGAATTTCTTTCTCTATCATCTTCTTGGAGTAGAGTGAGCGCATAGCTTCCTCGAAGCGTTCGCGAGGCGCAGCATCCTCACCGGCACGCGTGGGCAGCGGTTTGAACACCTCCTCTACTACCGGGCGGTAGGACGAAATGGAGATTACGCCGTCTTGAAATCCTTTCTTCGCTTCATCGAAGAACTGGCCGGGATTGCGCAGAACGAAAATGTCGTTGATGTCGGTTGTTACAAGGTGGATAGACTTCTCGAACGGACGAAGCATGACGCGGCGCAGAGTCTGCGACACGTCGTTGCCGTCGGCGAGTTTGGTGTATTCCCAAACAGCTTCGAGATAGTCGGTAATGACCTTGTTGCGTCCGTTGGTTCGGGCGGTCTGATTGGTGAAGTTGCTTTTTAGTTCGGCATATCCAAGGAATATGCCGTTGACAAAGAAAGAGAGGTCGGGTCGGAAAGTGAATATTCGTTTGCCCTCGTGGTGGAACGAATATGTCATTTCCTCTACTGCCGAGAAGATATTCTTTTCAAAGTCCTCGTCGCCGCGAAGTTCCGAACCGCTGACGAAAAGCAGCTTCAAGGTTTCGCCGCCGTACGAATAGGGCTTGTTCTTGGTGGTGCTGTTGAGGAAGATAGCCACGTTGGCACTCGCCTCAATCTTGCGGCGAATATCGTCCATGATGTCGCGGAGCAGCTTTTGCTCGTCGCCGTTGTATTCGCTTTTGCGGAGCAGGTTGCTCCAAGCCTTTGCCGAGTTGGTTTTAAGGAACTCTCGCAGGTCGGCAGGTATAAAAAGGTCAGGAGTAACGGCGTTGTTCTTCACCTCGCGATAGCCGAGGCCGTCGTTGCGGCGACAGAAGAAGTCCATTACATACTCACTCTGTAATTCAAGTTCGGTCATAGTCTATTTTGAGGTATTAAGAATTGTTTGATAAATAAAAGTCGCTGTATATCTGCGCGTTAAAGTAGTGCGTGGATAGAGCTGAAAATAAGATTTTAAGCATAAAACGGCACATAAGAGGAGTATTTACGAGATACAAATTCTTCGTCAGAGGATTTAATAAATCCTGCCTCTACCGTGTCTGCAAGAATTCGGGTGGCCGTAGGCGCTTGGTTTTTGTTAAGACTGAAACGCTCACGAATAGACTGATTGTTAATAGTCTTATTATCTTCCCACATTAGGCACGCGTGTTGATAGCATGCTCTTATTTTCTCGGATTTAGTCATTTCGGCGACAGGTTTCTGAGGGAATAACGATACTTGCGTATAGTCGTCCATCGATTGGAACTTTACCGGTGGAAGAAACATTTTCTCTACTGCTTCTATAGCGCGGTCAACCCCACTACCACGCCGCTCACAGATATTAAGCAGCAACATAGCTTGTGCAAGTCTTTCATTTCGTGACCGTGGAGGTAGGTCCAAAAGTCTGGAAATATTGTTGAGCGGCGCTCCAGGATTAGTAATGACAAGACGGTTACTGTATATTTCAATGGTAATTGGTGATCCGTCAATGGCAAAATCTTGGTGAATAAGGGCGTTTGCAACAAACTCTCGAATAGCCACACGAGGATAAATAGGATTGATATTGCGCGCCACATCTATTACCTCCTTGCCCGTATTACGCATTATGAAGTCAATCAAGCCCTCGAATCCTACGGCATATCCAAGACCTCCACGCTGTTCAAACTGAAGTTGACGGTTGTTCATACCCTCATATTTACGAACAACTACTTCTCGCCCTCTTAAAGAAGGGAATTTGCTGAGAGAGCGCGCAAAAAGAATGGCACCAAGATTTGTTACAGTCCAGGCTCCGTTCTTATCATAGCAAAATTCCATTTCTTTCATTTTGGAAAGAATGGTGTCTGTTGACTTCGGGATATTTTTGTCAAGCAATCTGAAAAGTGCTTGATAATCCAATAAATTGAGGACTTGCTCTTGGGTTAAATTATCGAGGGCTGTATTTTCTTCAAATGAAATACCCATAGATTTTGCAATCAGCATCTGCACTTGTTTGGGCGACATTTTGAGTGTTTGACCGCCCGAACGATAGTAAGAGGCATAAATATCCTTGCCACGCAAATGCACTGGTTTGCTTTGTTCCTCCGGGATAAAGATAAATAGGAGGTTTTCGCCATTATAAGGTTGAACAGTATGTTCTATTTGAATATGGTGCGAGAGATTGTTATGAGCAATGTTGCCCAATTTCTTTACAATGTCATCGATTTGGTCTTTTCCAAGAGAGAAAAGGCTACCATCGTCATTAACACCGTAAACGAGCATACCTCCGTAAAGATGATTTGCAAAAGCAGATATATGCTGAGCCAAACGGTCTGTCTTACTTGACAATCCGCCTTTCCAATCGATTTCATTAAGCTCCGATGGCACGGGTTCAAGACTATCCTTGAGAAGATGCAAGGCGCGTTCTTTCCAATCCATTGTTTATATCTTGTTAATGGCACGTTGGCCGGTTACTACTTCATTGATGAGCGAGCGTTTTAACTGCTTCAGACGCTCGATTTTGGATTCTATCTTAGCAACGATTGCGTCAATCTTGCCGCACTTCTCGTCAAGGTAGGCAACGATTTCGCGTTGTTCGGAAATAGGAGGAACGGGGATGTGTTCATATTTCAGAACAGTATAGTTTATATTCTGTCCCTCGCGGATGCCAGTTACGCATTTTTTCATCAACTTTATAAGAGTGGGAGACTTGAAAAAATACCGATAAAAGCCTTTGTCTTGCGAAGCATCCAATTCAAGAATAGTGTATGCAGCGCTTATAATTCCGCGATAATAAGCGTATTCAATACCACCTTGGAATGAACGTAAACTTATTACAAAGTTTCCGACTTCAACAAGTTTCATATTTTCAAGTCCAGATAAAGCTGTAACAACTCTATTCTCGTACATTGATTGAGGAATAACTCCTCGTGATTGAGTGGAGCATAACATTGTTTCCTTAGGATATCCTTTTAATGAACGCTCCGTAAATAGGTCTTTTATGCGCAGTTCTGACCAGTGTAATGGGATGTGAAAATCTAAAGAACCATCAGATCGTTTCAAGGGGGCGTTGGGATTGAGGCCGCGGGTTACGGCGCGGTTGATGAGGGAGCGGCGCAAACGGCGGTAGCCGTCAGCCTTACGCTCCAATAACTCAATCTCACGCCCTATCTTCTCACACTCTTTATCCAGATATGCAGCAATCGCCTCTTGCTCCGCAAGCGGTGGCAAGTTAAATTCAAAGGTATTAACAGCTAATGGACTAACTCGTTTCAATCCTCCAACGCCACACATTGAAGCACATCCCCGGTCAATAAAGGGTTTTGAACAGACAAGATAAAAGAAATAACGTGATGAACAGTTATTTGAAAGTCTGAGTACATTGATTTCGGAAGAGCCAAAACCTATACCATTAAGCAAATCAGTTGCGACTGCTGTGTTCATGTTTTCAAAACAAGGGGTAACTTTTGCAAACAACACATCGTTGTCAGCAAAATAAGTATATTTACCCTTTGCTTGATTGAATGGGATAGTATAATGCCTTAAGCTATCAAATCTCAGGCATTCCATAGGAGAAAAAGAGACCAAACTGTCGCTTAAATTATCTCCGCAATAAGTTGGATTTAGCGTTGCAACGTCTTTCAGTCTCATAGCCCGAGGTCATTTTGGAGGTTGGCGAGGTCGCGGTCTATGTCTGCGATTTCGGCGAGTATGGCATCGACCGGCTCGACGGTCTCGGGCACATAGAACTCTTTGTTGAAGTTAACTTCAACGCCCACGGTGTTTTCGAGAAGCTGATAGGGCTTTGTGATATACTTTTGCATGAACGCGAGGATTGCCTCGTCGTTCTGCTCCGGGTCGGGATTGTACGGTATAATCTCGGTGTCCTTAGAGGTCTTGTCAAGTAATTTGGCAGTTACAGTATTCTTTCCCGTTTTCTTGTTATGGTTGAGAGAAACATTGATTACACCCATTCCGTGGTTTTCCTGCTCATCAGTTTTACGATTGATACGGAAAACGCCGGGTCGGTTTTTACCTGTGAAATAAATGTAATCCTTGGTGAATACCGTAATCTCATTGGGCGCAATGCCCCACTTCTCAATTTCATCGGTGGGGAATGTTGCCTCGTCTTCGACAGGCCAAGCCCATTGACCGGGAAAAAATCCCCAAACGGCCTCTATGTCTTTGAGTTTGTATGGTTCGCCATAATATCCTAAGGAGTCACTAACATAGTTGCCGAACTCATCAACTTCTGTAAGCTCAATCTGCTGCTTATTGAAGTAGAAGTGCCATTTGTCGTAGATTTTGGCAATGTCGCAGTCGCGGAACTCGACGAGAGCGCGGACGATGTCGGCGCGATGAGTCTCGTTCATCTCTTTGCGCTTGGAGCCTTTGTTCTTCTTCAACGGTTGCCAAAGATCAGAAGCGTTGATGAGAATAACCTTGTCCTTGCGGTCGGCAGGTTTATTCTTGTTGAGAATCCACAGGTATGTGACAATGCCGGTATTGAAGAACTCATCAGAAGGCATCTGCACAATGGCTTCGACCCAGTCTTGGTCAAATAGATATTTGCGGATATTGCTTTCGCCGCTTCCGGCATCACCGCTAAACAGCGAGCTACCGTTGTTTACCTCAACAACAATACCCCGGTCTTGCCAAAGGTGATGAGCGTTGTGCTGCAAGAATAGCAACTGACCATCGCTGACCGAGGGATAGAAAGCAAATTGGCCGGTCTGGTCTTGGCGCACCTCCTTTTCATATCCTTTCCAAGGTATGCCATAGGGAGGATTGGCGACTACCACGTCAAACTCTTTATCGCGGAAACGCCCTTGTGTGAGGGTGTTGCCGTACTCAATCTTGGAGTCCTCGCGGAAAAGCGATTCGATTTTTGCAAGGGCGTAGAGCGCATCGTTGAAATCCTGCCCATAGGTGGCGACGAACTGATAGCCGCCCTCGTTTTTGAGCCGATCAGCCACGCCGAAAAGGAGGTTGGCGCCTCCGCAAGTGGGGTCGTAAAGACTGACATAGTCATTCTTGGAAATATCCACTTTGGCGGCAACAATCTCGGCGATGAGCGAGATAATATCTTCGGGAGTGTATTGCTCTCCGGCGGTTTCCGCTGAGATGTCAGCCCATTTGCGCTTGATATGTTCTTCGAGAGTTGTTATCTCGCTGTTGTTGTATGGTGAAAGGTCAATCTGCGCCCACTTGGTAACGTACTGCATAAGCACACCTTTCTTGCGCAATTCAGCCTTGATACCGTCTAGGTTTAGATACTTGCTGTCTTCGGTGCCTCGCTCAATACCGAGAAGTTCTTTGAGTGTTGAGTCAAAACCATTCAAATAGACTTGAAAGTCCTGTTCAAAGGTTTTGTCGTTATCACAGATTGAGGCAAGAGTCTTGCCTTGCATGACGATATACTCGTTATAACCGCAACCACGGTCGCGAAACGCTTCAAGAAATTCTTCGAGATTATCGGTACGGTTCAATCCCTCAGTTTCTTCAATATCCTTGATTTCGTTCAACATTCGTCCTTCAAGCATAATCAATGCGAAGAAGGGCATCATATAGTCGGGGAATTTGCTCTGCTTGATGCCGGAGGATATAAGCAGGTCGGCACACGACCAAATCTCCGACTCGTAGTGCATTATGTCGCGGTGGAATATATTCTTTTCGCTCATCTCTTTCCATTAATAAGGGTTCTTGTGTCAACTTTCAGTATAGATGCGATTTTTACTAACATTTCCAATGAGGGCTGCGCGTTGTTGGAACACCACCGCGAGACGGTAGCTTCGTTCTTGCCCAACTGCTCGGCCAGCCATTTGCCCGTTCGGTTCTGTTCTACTAAAACTACCTTTAATCTGTTGGTGCGTTCTATTTCTGTGTCTATATGGCTTGTTGACATACTGAAATTCTGTGATGTTATCTGCAAATTTAGTTGGAAATTTCGGAATGACCAAATTTTATGCCCACCGTGTTCCCTCCGTGTCCCGCGTGTCCCGCTGTACCGGGCTGGGACAGCGAGACGGCGGGGGCGTGTTAGTGCCGGCAGGCGCCGATGCGGTCGTGAAAACTGTATGAGGTCAGCAGCATGTCTGCTATATCAAGGCCTGTCGAACGTATCGTCTGTGCGTCGGGTTGCGCATCTACTGCCTCCAGCATACGCATTATCAGGTCGTCGATACATTCCCCCTCCTTGCGTTCACATTTGATTTGCTTCGGGTGAAGGGATTCCATCACCGTTGATACGTAAACCTTGCTGCTGAATCCAACCAACCGCGTCGCTTTCAACTTCCAGTCATCATAGTTCCCTTCGTCGGGAAACAATACAACCTCCCGGTCTCTCAGTACGCTGATACCGTCGTACGGATCCCGCTTCTTGTCATCGGTCGGGTTGAGGGCGCCGCATCCCCCGCATGCTATCGGGTGCGCCAACTCCGCACCGCCGAGCCATTCAAGTGTCAATGCTACAATCAAGGCTGCTTTCTCGCTTTCGAACAGCCACACCGGTCGCTTGTCGTCTCTGACAAGATGTGAGCCGAAGTAACATTGCTTCATATTGAATTCTCCGACCAATCTCATCCGTGCGTGCACCCATTGGAACAACGGGCGTGGCTTCTTTATTCGCTTGCCTGTTTTCGGATTATATCCCATGATTTTGCCTGTGCGGACGTTGCCGTTGCGGTCTACCTGCCAGAAAACCGGACTGCCGTTGTACATGGTCGAGGTTCCGACTCCCATCATTGATATAACCCGGTCGACCTGTTCGGAAGTTATCAGGGTGTCGAAGTGCTGGTGCAAATAACAGGAAAGAGAGTTTTCAGAAGTGCGTGTCATTGTCTTCATGACAGTCTCCGGGTTGATGTAGCCGGGTTCTACATATACTGCCCCCTTGCGTACCTGCGTACACAATTTTGATTTATATTCGTACTGATGTGTCCCGGTTTTCGGCGTCTTCGGGTGGTCGCGGAAGTAAGCGGCCGGAGGGTAGTGGTGACTGCATTTGACCTGGCGGTCGCATCGTCCCACGTCGGGCGAGAGGGGTTGACCGGTATCCCGGTTGAGGTAAAGGACGTAACTGCGGCGGTGGCAGTTTGGACATTCGCATTTGCGGCTTGAGCGATCGAGTGAAAACATGATAGTTTAGAGTTTAGGGGTGGGGTTGGAGTCGGTTTTGTGTCGGTGTCCCAACTGTCCCGGACGGGACGGGTGGGACGGGTGGGACAGGCGGGACGGTTCTGATAGTTCAGATGCCGAGGCGCTGGCATGTGCGGCTGACTGACGATTTTGAGAGGCCAAGCAATTCGGCTATCTTGCGGACGGAGTTCCCTTCAAGGCGCAGGTTCCTGACATTCTCCTCCATCTGATTGCGGTCGGTGTCTGTGACTTCTTGCAGGTGTTCCTTTTCGGATGCGTAGCCGAGGGTCGAGAAGTTGAGAAAGGTGTCTTCTTTTGTTATCTCGCATACAATGACATTATCCCCGCCGTATTCGAAGGCCCCGGCCCGGGTCTTGATTTGCTTCACATAACGCAGGTTGGGGTCTTTGGCACTTTTGCCGATGGCAAATACCGAGCTGAAGAAGTTGAATAGCTTCTTCGAGCCTGCAAGGTCGTTCTGTGTTATGGGGGATGTCAGCGAGCGCTTGGGTGTATGGGCCACTATGAGAATCGACAGGTTGTGACGGTCGCGCAGCTGGCGAAGCCGCATCATGAGCCGGCTGGCCGCATCACCTTTCTCGCTTGCCATACATAACCAGGTGAGGTTATCGATTATGATGACCGAGGCCTGGTAGTCGATGACGGCCTGTTCGATTTCATCAATGACGGCGCTCTCGAAGTCGCCGTCGACAATATTGTTCGGGTCAATTTCGGCGCGGAGAAAATTCTCCGGAAACGGATGGAGGATGCCTTTGTCGTTGGTGTAGCGGAGTTGGAAAGACTTGTCGGTAAGTTCGAAATCAAAGTAGATGACGCGGCGGTTGGCTGCGATCTTGCTTGCGATTTGCACAGCATAGATCGATTTGCCGAGATTTGAGTCAGAAAACAGGCAACAGACTTCCTGCTCGAACCAAAGTGATAGCCACAGAGGGTTGGGGTCTGGTCGGTTGGCTGCCTCATCGTTCCATTCGTTGACAGATTTGACGCGGAGCATCCTTGTCGGTGTCACGTCGACGGGAGAGGGGTTGTTGATGATGTTTGCAAATTCGCGGAGTGCCGGATTTGATTCCGGATTTCGGGGGGTGATTTGTTGTGAATCCATAAGAAGTAATTTTTTCGGCAAAATTACGTAGATGCCACACCCCCTCATCCTTATCCATTCACTAATGTAGAATGAAGCCTTGTGCCGACTTCCCCATTGACCCGATGTGTAGCCAGGTGTAAGAATAGCCAAAGCTATCCAAGTCTGTTTATTAACATATTTTAAGGAAAAACTGTAGTTTTGGGTTGCCGATTTTAACGAAAAAATGTATTTTTGTGTATCCAAAAAAACGGAATAAATGTAAATGTTATGCTCGAACGCAAGATAACCAGCCAGTTAGAAGAATACCTATCCTCGTCGTCCAACAAGATGCTTCTTGTAAACGGTGCACGACAAATAGGCAAGTCTTTCATCATCCGGGAAATCGGAAAAAGGATGTTCAAAAACTTCATAGAAATCAATATGGAGGAGGACCGTTTGAACGACCGCCTTTTTGCTGATGCCCGGACTGTGGATTCGTTCCTGATGGCCTTGGGCGCTGTTGCAGGTGAAGCTGTCGGCGACAAATCCGACACTCTTGTCTTCATAGATGAGATACAAGCCTACGACCATCTGTTGACGCTTGTCAAGTTCCTGATGGAGGATGACCGATATCGTTACATCGCGAGCGGTTCCCTGCTCGGCGTAACATTGCGTAACACCCAGTCTGTTCCTGTCGGCAGTTTGACTATCCTTGATATGTTTCCACTCGATTTTGAGGAGTTCTTGTGGGCAAATTCATTTGGAAAGTCCGCTCTTCAGGATATCAAGACGAAATTTGAGAGAAAGGAGAGCCTGCCGGATGCCGTACATCAGAAAATGATGGATCTCTTCAAGAGATACCTTCTCGTAGGAGGTATGCCCGATGCAGTGAACACTTTTCTGGCCGAGCATAATATTGCAAAGGTGCGCAATGTTCAGCGCGACATTATGAAACTTTATGTCGCCGATGCCTCCAAGTACGAAAAAGATGCCGGCAAGAAACTCAAGATTCAGCGTGTCTACAAGATGATTCCCTCGTACATGGGTCAGACAAAGAAGCGCATAGTATTCAAGGAAATTGAAGGTCTTGATGGCAAAAGAAGCTCCGACTATCAGGAAGAATTTGAATATCTTGTATCCTCCGGTATTGCTCTGGAGGTGGATGCCATCAGCCGGCCTACATATCCTCTGGTCCAGAATGCAGGTAAAAATCTGCTCAAGCTATATATGAATGATGTCGGGCTACTGACCTCAACTCTCTATGGCAATAACATAAAGCCTGTGATGCAGAATGAGAAAAGCGTGGACTTAGGCTCGGTTTACGAATCGGTAGTTGCTCAGGAATTGAAAGCTCACGGCTATTCTCTCTATTACTGTGATAATAAGAAATTAGGGGAGGTGGATTTTCTTATTGACAATCAGCAATCCATGTCGGCTTTGCCGTTGGAGGTAAAGTCCGGCAAAGATTATATGGTGCACAAGGCGCTCGACCGGTTCATGAAGGTGCCCGACTATCATGTGACTGAAGGAATTGTGTTTTCAAATTCTCCAGAGGTGAGAGTTGACAGCCAAGGAGTAACCTATATGCCGATATACTATGTGATGTGGCTCCGGCAAAACCTCGACGTCGCCGACTCCGACCTATATATTTGACTCCTTAATTGGAGAAAATCAAAGGGCAGACGCGGTTTCGCGGCTGCCCTTTGATGTAGTGGAGGAGAGTGGGATAGAGATGCGGGTTATTTTACTATCTTGATGGAGGTGCCGTTGGCGCGGCGGGCGATGTTGATGCCCTTTACGGGAGCGTCGTGACGGACTCCCATGCTGTCGTACCATCCGGTGATGGCTGTCGACTCGGTGTCGGTGGCTACGTTGCTGACTCCGGTCGTGCCTTTCCACGAAATCTGCATGACATCGGTTTCGTTACCCCACTGCGAGTAGGTATTGACTGTGAACTTGACGGGGTATCCCTCGGCATCTACTTCCCATACAAATTCCTCATATTCGGTGGGCTCGCCCTCTTCGGCAATCTTCACAGGCAGGTTGGCGGTGCCCTTTCCGAGCATACCGGCAAAATAAGGCTCCGAGAACTGGTCCATATCAGCGCCGCTGAAAGTCTCAAACTCCATGAAGCCCGAGGCGTTCGTCAGGTTGGCGTCGTAGCTTGTCACATAGGTTGTGACTTCCGAAGGTGCGCCGGGTTCGGTTTCGGTCGATACGGTTTTTACGAGGTTGCCGTTTGTCCAGGTGAAGTCAAACACGGTGACGCGGTCGCCGTCGGTGACGGTCATCTTGGTGAGGTGTCCGTCATTGTCATAAACACAGACCGCCTTCTCGATATCGGGTGCCGGCGGTTCCGGATTTGAGAACTGGGAGTTTACGACATCAACGAAGAGCATTTCCGTGGCAAAGCCCTTCTCGTTCAACTTGATGTAGAGGGTCTGTGTGCTCTCTCCGTCAGTGTCAACGCTTGTGGCGTCATATGTGAAACCCTCGTAGGTTCCTCCGACATAACTGAAGGTGGTTTTCTCGCTTTGGGTCATGCCTACCTCCACGAGCTGGCTTTGGTCGTTATAGGTAAACTGAGACGACTCGCCGTAGTCGTTGGTGAAAGACTCTATGAACTTACCGGGGAAAACATTGGAGACCTTAGCGAGGTTGCCGTTGTTCTGTGCGCCGGCAACTGCGATGCCGGCCGCCGCGGCCAGCAGACAAGTAAAGATTCTTTTCATACGCATTGATAAAAATTGGTTAATTGGCCGCAAATTTACGAAATATTGGCTATAAAAAGATGGTCGGAGGGTTAAAAAAACTGAACGGGCGGCGAAAAATTTGCGTATGTCGCCGAAAAGTGTTAAATTTGCACCGCAAAAAGCGCTGAAACTGACAGTTTTGATGCGTATAATGCACAGAATAAATCATTTAACAACACAATTCACATTATGAATCGTTACGAAACCGTTTTCATTTTGACTCCCGTTTTGTCTGACGACCAGATGAAGGAAGCGGTAGAAAAATTCAAGGATGTGCTCAAGCAGAACGACGCCACTCTCGTCAACGAGGAGCTCTGGGGTCTCCGCAAGCTTGCATATCCCATCCAGAAGAAATCGACAGGCTTCTATGTCCTGTTTGAGTTTGAGGCTGATCCCACGATTGTAAAGCGTCTTGAGACTGCATTCCGTCGTGACGAGCGCGTTATCCGCTTCCTCACTTTCCGTCTTGACAAATACGCTGCTGAATACGCAGAGAAGCGTCGCAGACTGAGAGCAGAAAAACCGCAGGTTGAACCCGCCCAGGCCGAAGCCGAGGCAACAGAAGCAAAGGAGGCATAACACATGGCAGCAAACAACGAAATCCGTTATCTCACTCCCCTTACAGTAGATACGAAAAAGAAAAAATACTGCCGCTTCAAACGTAGCGGTATCAAATACATCGACTACAAGGATCCCGAGTTCCTCAAGAAGTTCCTCAACGAGCAGGGTAAGATCCTTCCCCGCCGCATCACCGGCACTTCGCTCAAGTTCCAGCGTCGCGTGGCTCAGGCCGTTAAGCGTGCACGTCACCTCGCACTCCTTCCCTACGTTACTGACCTCATGAAGTAATCACTCTAAAACCGTATTAACAATGAAAGTTATTCTTAAGCAAAATCTGCCCAGTTTGGGTTTTAAAGGTGATGTCGTAGAGGTGAAGAGTGGTTATGGCCGCAACTACCTCATTCCCCAGGGTCTCGCCATCATCGCATCTGACGCAGCGCTCAAGCAGCTCGCTGAGGACCAGAAACAGCAGGCTCACAAGGTCGCAAAAATTCACGAGGACGCCGAGACCAAGGCCGCAGCCCTCGCTGAGGTTAAGCTCGTTATTCCGATGAAGGCCGCAGCCAACGGTGCCACCTACGGCTCTGTCAATGCAGCTCGCATCGCTGAAGAACTCCTCAAGCTCGGTCATGAGATCGACCGCAAGATTATCGAGATGGAACCCGTCCGCGTACTGGGCGAGCATAAGGCAGTGGTTCGTTTCCTCCGTGACGTTTCTGCCGATGTTCTGTTCGAAGTCGTAGCTGAAGAAGAGGATAAGTAATCATCGATTGCCCCTCTCAGTAAATATATAAAGCCGGGAACGCTACCAAGCGCTTCCCGGCCTTTTTTGTATGGGTACCCGGCCCCCGGAGCCTAAAGCCACCTGAGAGTCCGGTTCGTAAAAATGTGCGCCAATATTACGCCAATTTTATGAGCGCCTGCTTTGTAGTCCCCAAAAAAAGTATTATATTTGCAAATTAGGAAAAGTGCCGGAGTGCCGGATTGCACGGAATTCTGATGCTTTGATGTAATAATCTGTAAATAAATAAAATAGATATATACCCATGAAGTTTAATGTAGAGGGAAAGGCTTTCCAGCAGCTTCTGCAGGCTGTGAGCAAGGTTATAAATTCCAAAAACACCATCAAGTCGCTCGACAATTTTCTTCTCCGCATCGAAGGGGATCGTCTGAGCATCACCGGTAGCGATTCAGAGAACACGCTGACGGCTTATCTGCCCGTCATGGAGGTGGATGAGGAAGGCGAGATCTGTATCCCGGCCCGTCGGCTTCTTGAGATTACCAAAGAGATCGACAACCAGCCCCTGCAGTTCTATATCAACGACGACACCAAGGAGGTTGACCTGCGTTTCCTCAACGGTCATTTCAGTTTCATGGGCGCCGATGCCAACGAGTATCCGGCCATCCGTTCTCTTTCGGAGGAAACCAACCGCATCTCGCTCCCTTCGTCGATGGTGTTGAAGGGTATAGAGAACACATGGTTCGCGGTAAGCACTGAGAGCTCGCGTCCGGTCATGACCGGTATCTACTGGGATATTCACCCCGATGACATAACGTTTGTCAGCTCGGATACGCACAAGCTCGTAAAGTATGTCAACACCGAGAAGGCTCCCGGCATAACTGCGTCGTTTATCTTGCCTGCCAAGACGTCCAATATCCTTAAATCCCTTCTTGCCAAGGAAACAGGCGAAATCAGCATCTCGTTCGACGCCAAGGGGGGATATTTCGAGTTCGGTGACTTCATCCTCTACTCGGTCTTCATCAATGGCAACTACCCGAACTACAACCGTGTCATTCCGACAGACAATCCGTTCTCGCTGGTCGTAGACCGCGGATCGATGATCAATGCGTTGCGACGCATCAACCTGTTCGCGCCCAAGTCTTCGAATCTGATTGTGCTGAATCTTCAGCCCGACGAGGTCGTGATGTCTGCCCAGGACCTGGATTACAGCACATCGGCCGAGGAACGTCTGACATGCGAGTACGCGGGCAATTCGATGGTGATCGGTTTCAACGGTGTTTTCATGTTCGAGATACTGTCGAACATGAACTGCGAGACAGTACTCTTAGCTCTGTCAGATCCGGCACGTCCCGGTATCTTCTCGTCGTTCAAGCCCACCGAGGGTGAAAGTCTTGTCACGATTCAAATGCCGATGCAGGTACTTTAAACGAATTTAGAATTTAGAATTTAGAATTTAGGGCTACGCTAAGAGGAATTTAGAACCCCCGAAGGGCTCGTCAGAGTCTATTCAGGTGCCGGAATTTAAATTATGGAATTGAATTTGAAACGACCGCTTGTGTTTTTCGACCTTGAGACGACGGGCACAAGCGTCACTAACGACCGAATCGTCGAAATAAGTTATATCAAGGTCTATCCCGACGGACACGAGGAGGAGAACACCATGCGCATCAATCCGGGTATGCCGATACCGCCGGCCAGTACGGCGGTGCACCATATCACGGACGAGGATGTGAAGGACAAGCCGACTTTTGCCGAAGTCGCTCCGGAGCTCCGCAACGTGTTTGCCGATGCCGATATAGCAGGTTACAACAGCAACAAATTTGATGTGCCCCTTCTGATTGAGGAATTCGGACGCGCCGGGCTCAACTTCTCGGTGGCGCTGCATCATTTTGTTGATGTCCAGAATATATTCCACAAAATGGAGCAGCGTACCCTGATTGCGGCCTATAAGTTCTATTGTGGAAAGGACCTGACACAGGCCCATTCGGCCAACGCAGATACACGCGCCACCTACGAGGTGCTGAAAAGCCAACTCGAGCGTTACGAATCTTTGGAGAACGATGTCGAGAAGTTGGCGGAGTTCTCGCGCATCGGACGCAGTGTGGACTTGTCGGCACGCGTCGTGCTGAATGACAACGATGTGCCGGTGTTTAATTTCGGCAAACATAAGGGGCGCCCGGTCAAGGATGTGTTCCGTACCGAGCGGTCATTCTATGCGTGGATCATGCAGGGAGATTTTCCGCGCAACACCAAGGATGTACTCACCCGCCTCTACTACGAAGTCTACCCACCTCGTAAAAATTGAAAATCGATAGTTGCGAAATGTTGGAAGGTAAGCACATAGTGGTCGGGATAAGCGGCGGAATCGCCGCTTACAAGATAGCCTCACTCGTACGCCTACTTGTCAAGGGTGGCGCCGAGGTGCAGGTCATCATGACCCCCAATGCCAAGGAATTCATCACCCCGGTCACGATGTCAGCCCTGACCGGCAAGCCGGTGGTGAGCGAGTTTTTTACGGCGAATACCGGCGAGTGGCACAGCCATGTCGACCTGGGTATCTGGGCTGACCTTATGGTGGTGGCTCCGGCCACGGCATCAACCATAGCCAAGATGGCAAACGGTGTCGCCGACAATATGCTGATTACCACATATCTTTCGGCCAAGGAGCATGTCATGGTTGCCCCGGCAATGGACCTCGATATGTGGGCGCATCCCTCGACGCAAAGAAATATCGCGACTCTTGAGGCCGATGGCGTGGAGATTATCGCCCCCGCCGCAGGGGAACTTGCATCGCATCTGGTCGGCAAGGGCCGGATGGAGGAGCCGGAGAATATCGTGGCCCGCATACGCGATTTTTTCGCGAAGTCGGAAACTATGACGGGCCTCAAGGTCTGCATCACCGCCGGACCTACCTACGAACGTATTGACCCGGTCCGGTTCATCGGTAACTTCTCAAGCGGAAAGATGGGCTTCGCCCTGGCCGAGGAGTGTGCGTCGCGTGGCGCAGAGGTGACCTTGGTGACAGGACCTGTATCATTGAAGACCGATAACCCGCATATCCACCGAGTAGATGTCGAATCCGCAACTGAGATGGCCGGGCAGACACTCGCAAACGGCGAGGATGCCGACATTTGTATTTTCGCCGCTGCAGTCGCAGACTATACTCCCAAGGTTGTCGCCGACCATAAGATAAAGCGCGAGAAAACTGACACGATGACCATCGAGCTGGTCAGGAATCCCGATATAGCACGGGAAATGTCAAATTGCAAGCGGCCCGGAAAGGTCCATGTTGGATTCGCTCTTGAAACTGACAACGAGCAGGTTAATGCCCGGAACAAACTCGACAGCAAGGGCCTCGATATGATAGTGCTAAATTCGCTCCGCGACAAGGGAGCCGGATTCCAGACCGATACCAACAAGGTGACAATTATAACAAAACAGTCAGAAAAGGCGTTTTCATTAAAGTCGAAGCGCGATGTCGCTGCCGATATCGTCAATGAAATAATGAATTACAGAAGCGACCATAATGAAAGTCCTGAATAAAATACTGTTATCCGCTGCCCTCGCAACTGGTGCCGTGTCGGCCTCAGCGCAGGAGTTCCGCGCCAATGTTGAAGTCAACGCACAGCAGATTGAGGGTACTAACAAGAGCGTGTTCGAAACCCTTAAGGAGCAGATCACCACATATATGAACGAGACAAAATTTTCGGATGCCACCTTCGGCTCCGTCGAACGTCTCGAATGTAATGTCTATCTGACAATAGGCGAATACGATAACGACCGCATCAAGGCCGACCTTCAGCTCCAGTTGATCAGGCCTGTCTACAACAGCACCTATACCACCACTCTATTCAATTTCAAGGATACCCGCGTTGAGTTTACGTACCGCGAGGGTGACCAGATGAATTATAACGAGACAACCCCCGAAAGCAATCTGACGGCAATCCTTGATTTCTATGCAAACCTGTTTCTTGCAATAGATTTTGATTCGTTCTCGCCCAAGGGCGGCGAGCGCTTCTACGAGCGTGCGCAGAGCATCGTCCAGCAACAGCAGTCGAGCGGAGAGATCGGATGGCGTACATTCGAGGACACGAAAAACCGTGCCGCCGTGCTGAGCGCGTATACCGACGGCAACACCTCGGGTATGCGCGATCTGCTTTATAACTATCACCGCAAGGGACTCGATGAGATGGTGACAAGTCCTGACAAGGGCCGCGGTGTCATCACCCAATCACTGCAGGAGATAAAGAAAATATACAGCAACGCGCCGATGTCGGTGGCGTTGTCGATTTTCCGTGATTCAAAGCTCGACGAGCTGGTCAACATCTATTCGAAGGCCCCCGAGTCGGAGCGCAAGGATGTCTACGACCTGCTCCAGCCGATATATCCCACAGAGTCGTCACGACTTAATAAAATAAAGAATCCAGAACAGAATTAAGCGATGCTTAAGAATCTGACCATAAATAATTATGCTCTCATACAGCATCTGGACCTCGAATTCGGTCCGGGGCTGACCATCATAACCGGAGAAACCGGTGCCGGCAAGTCGATAATGCTCGGTGCCCTCTCGCTTGTGATGGGCGGCCGTGCGGACACCAAGGTCATATCTGACGGTGGCTTGAAATCGGTTGTCGAGGCAATGTTCACTGATGTAGATCCCGAGCTTCGCAACCTCTTCGAGGAGAAGGGAATAGACTGGATCGAGGATGCGGCGGGAATTTCCGAGATGAGTATCCGTCGCGAGATTTCTGCATCCGGGCGCTCTAAGGTCTATGTGAACGACACGTCGGTCACTCTCCAGACGCTTGCGCTGATTGTGCCCCGTCTGATTGACATTCACTCGCAGCATGCCAACGCAAAGATTAATGACCCCTCCGAGCGGTTGCGCATCATCGATTCGATGGCCGCCAACGACGAGCTGCGTGGAGAATACCGGATGTTGTTCGATGAGTATGTCGACCTGCGGCGGCGTATCAAATCGCGCCGCGAGGCACTGGCGCGTACCGCCGAGAATATCGAGTTCCTCCGTTTCCAGCTGGATCAACTCGACAAACTTGCTCCAAAGGCCGGCGAGTTGCGCGAGATAGAACGCCGGTTCGAGATGTTGTCGGACGCCGATGACATCAAGGAGAAACTGCAGATGCTTTCTGCTATGCTCGGCGATTCGAATATGGGGTTGCAGACCGTGCTGAACGAAGCTACGGTTCTGGCCGACAAACTGGACTTCAATGCGATGGACGGTGAGGCATCGGGCAGTTCGCTGCCCATTCCGGCGCGTCTGCGCAATTTGCTCGTGGAAGCAAAGGATATATATGAGACTATCGACGATCTCAATTCGCGGATAGATACCGATCCGATGACGTTGGCAAAGCTGTCGGAGCGGATGAACCTCTATTATGAGGCTGTAAAACGGTTTCGCGTCAAGGACGCCGATGATCTGGCCACGCTTCACGCCGATATCCGTCGGCAGGTCAATGAAATCACACTGGGCGACGACGAGATTCCGGAGATGGAGCGCGAGGCGCGGCGCATAGGACATGAACTGAAAGCGAAAGCTGACGAGCTCTCCGAATCACGGCGGGCCACAGCCTCTGAATTCTCCGAACTGCTGTGTCGTACGGCCCGGCCCTTGGGTTTGGCGAACATAAACTTCCGCGCCGAACTGGTGACGCGCAAGCTTACCGCCACAGGCCAGGATGAGGTGGAGTTCCTCTGCTCGTTCAACAAGAACGGGACACCCCGGCCAATCGGAGATATCGCCTCAGGAGGTGAAATCGCCCGCATGATGCTCAGTCTGAAATCGATATTAGCCGGACATATCAACCTTCCAACCATCATTTTCGACGAAGTTGACACCGGCGTATCAGGAGAGATTGCAGATAAGATGGGCCGTATGATGCACGATGTCGCCGACAATATGCAGGTGATAGTCATAACCCACCTGCCGCAGGTGGCAGCCCAGGGCGACTCTCACTTTAAAGTTTATAAGACAGATGCCGACACCCGGACAGTGACCCACGTCCGTCAGCTTACGGTGGAGGACCGCATTCGCGAGCTTGCCGCCATGATATCCGGCAGCGAGGTGTCGGAAGCTGCACTTTCGGCCGCCCGGGCTTTGCTCAAGCTCAACTGAGTGGAAGCTTCGGCCGATTTATAACCCGAAATTCAAACGTAACAATTATTGAAATGCTCCGAGAGGATTATATTTTTGGAATACGTGCCGTCATCGAGGCTATCGAGGCCGGCAAAAGCATAGACAAGGTTCTCATCCGTAAGGACCTTGGCGGGGATTTGGCCCGCGAGCTGTTTGCCAAGATCCGTGAATACGGTATCTTGACCCAGCGTGTACCGCAGGAGAGACTCAACCGCATAACTATGAAGAACCATCAGGGTGTCATTGCGTTGGTCTCGCCAATCACTTACAACCGTCTGGAGAATCTTCTGCCTTCGTTGTACGAGGAGGGTGCCAATCCGTTCCTTGTAGTATTGGACGGCCTGACCGATACGCGTAACTTCGGAGCAATCGGTCGTACGGCGGACTGCTCGGGCGTGAACGGAATTGTGATTCCCGAGCGAAACAGTGTCTCTGTAACTCCCGACGCGGTCAAGACATCGGCGGGCGGCCTGTTCTATGTACCGGTATGCCGCGAGCGTGACCTGGTGTCGGCGGTGCGGTTTCTCAAAGATTCCGGTGTCAAGGTGGTGGCAGCCACTGAGAAGGCCTCAATCAACTATACGGAGGCGGATTTCACAGTTCCGGTCGCTATAGTGATGGGAAGCGAGGATGTCGGAATATCAGACGACGTGCTCCGTCTCTGCGACGAGCTGGTGGCAATTCCGATGCTCGGAAACATCGGGTCGCTCAATGTCTCCGTGGCAGCCGGTGTGATGATGTACGAGGTGGTGCGTCAGCGCAAAGGTTAGTCCGCACAGTCATACATAGTCATCCAATTATTTTTGTCAATATTGGATTTTTTGACTAATTTTGTAGCACAATTAGACAAGTCGCCGGGCCGGATTCTGCCGACAGACTGCGGACGGCATTTCAATCATAAAGAGTTATGATAAACCGCATATTGATTCGTATCAAGGTCATACAGATTCTGTATTCCTTTCTTTTAGTAGAAAAACAATTCTCGCTCGAGGGTAATCCGACCTCTCCAACCAAGGAGAAAAGGTTCGCCTACTCGCTCTATCTCGACATGCTTTGGCTTATGATCCGGGTGGCGAGACGGGTTGAGCGTTCTTCAGGTGACACACCTCTCGCCGAAACGCGGTTTATCGCGCGTCTGCTCAACGATGACACCATCAAGTCGTTGGGCAAGAAATATGAAGTCAAGGACTCCTTCCCGTTTGAAGCCGTTGTCGGCCAGCTTGCCGACCGTGTGAAGGAATCGGGCATCTTCAAGAAATACCTTAAGGATTCAGGCTCGGAGATAGGCTCGGGCGAGGAGAACCTGTGGCGCGACCTCTTCAATATGATCTTCATGACCGACCCCAAGGTCGGTGAACTTATGACACAACGTCAGAACTATACCCTCAAGGGTGTGGAGCGTATGCACGACATGATGAACCACACATTCGGCAATTTCTTGGCTTCGCAGGACAATGTTTCAGAAGTCGAGAGGGCTTTGGTCTATAGTTTTGACAAGGCCCGCGAGTTGTATCTCAGATTGATGTGGCTGCCGGTGGAACTCACTTATCTTGCCGACCGCATTATTGACGAGAACCGTCACAAGTTCCTGAAGACCGACGAGGATGTCAATCCCAACATGCGGTTTGTCGAGAACAAGCTCGTCGAAGGTCTGCGCACCAACGAGGCGCTGGAGGGTTACATCACCAAAGGCAAGCTTTCCTGGGCCACCGAGGATCCGATCATGGTTCGGTCACTGTTGAAAGCCATTCAGGATTCGGAGGTATACCAGGTGTATATGAATCAGCCGGAGACAACGTTGGCAGACGATTGTGAGTTGTGGCGTCAGCTTTACAAACGTGTCATTCTTGCCAACGACGATTTCCTGCAGGCTCTGGAGGACAAGTCGGTTTTCTGGAACGATGACCTTGAGATAATCTCCACCTTCGTCCTCAAGAGCTTCCGTCGTGTCGAGGAAGGCTCGGCCGACATCGTGCTCGACAAGTTCAAGGATGAGGAGGATGAGCGTTTCGGTGCCGAACTGCTCCGCTATCTGTATTCGAACAAGGAGACCTACCGCCGGTACATCGATGAGGTGCTGGTCGGTGGACGTTGGGACGCGGAACGTCTGGCATTTATGGACGTTGTGATTCTTGAGACGGCTCTGGCTGAGATCCTGAACTTCCCGAAGATACCTCTCGAGGCAAGCATCAACGAGTATATCGAGCTTGCCAAGTCATACTCGTCGGAGAAGAGCGGCAAGTTCGTGCACGGCATCCTGGGTACCGTTGTCAAGAATCTCACGAAGCGTGGAATTCTGGTCGGAAAATAAAAAGGCTGTTGCTACGTTTAAGTTAAATGGAGCGCGCAAATAGCGTGCACCAATCAAGTAAAGATAAATTTTTAAATTAACAATATGACACTCAGTTCGATATTGCTCGATCAGGCTGCCGGCGCAGGTGGTGGACTCTCGAGTATGTTAATGATTGTGGCGATGGTTGCCATTTTCTATTTTGTGATGATTCGCCCGCAGTCCAAGAAGCAGAAAGAGCTCAAACGCCAGCGTGAGGCCATGCAGAAAGGTGACCGTGTGGTGACAGCCGGCGGTATCCACGGCAAAATCCGCGACGTCAAGGAAGGCGCTTTCATGATTGAGGTGGCCCCCGATGTCATCCTCAAGCTCGACAAGGCATCGGTTTATCCCGTTGTTGAGGAGGCACCCAAGGATAAGAAGTAAAAATCTTGAAATAAGTGGCTTGAGAGCCGCAATTCGCAGGCTATGGCCATACGCAAAAAGATTAACATCAAGACTGATTGGCGGCGGATTCGTACTTCGCGGCAGTTCCATAATGTCTTGATGTTTCTTATTTTTGTGGCTGTCGCGACTGTCTTCTGGTTCATCATTGCGCTCAATGACAATGTGACGGAAACGTTTCGGGTGCAACTCCATATAGACGATGTGCCCGACTCGGTGACTTTTATCAACGATCCGCCGTCGGAGATTCATGTCACTGTACGCGACAAGGGTACCAATATTCTACGGAGCGGTGTCATCAAGAATCCTGTGGTTAGGGTCAATTTCACCGATTATGCCCACGATGGGATTTTTCGCCTCTCTTCTGCTGACCTCAATGCTGAATTAAAGAATGACCTTGGCGGGGCTGCCACTATCTCAGCCGTGTCCGTCGATTCGCTGCGGCTGTACTATTCGGACAAGCCGGGCAAGAAAGTGCCCGTGATTGTCGATTCAGACGTTTCTGCCGCGTCGGGTTATCTGATTGCGGGCAAGCCAGCATCGCTGACTCGCAAGGTGATGGTCTATTCATACGGCGATGAGGTTGACACGGTTAATCTGGTCCGTACCCAGAAATTGGTGAAATCTGACCTGTCGACAACTTCCGTTTTTGACGTGAAGATTATACCGATTGCACATGTCAAGATTGTGCCTTCGGTCATCAAGGTTCGCGTTCCGGTTGAGCCGTTGGTCCAGAAGGATGTTTTCGTGCCGGTCGAGATTGAGAACTTGCCTGCCGGCGAGAGTCTTCTCTTGTTCCCGAATAAGGTTTTGGTTTCGTTCTACGTGCCGATGAGCCATTTCAATGACGAGACGTTCCCGGTGCATGTGGTCTGTGACTTTAAGGAGACTCAGCAGACGAGCGGATCAAAGATTTCGGTGCGTGTGCGCGATCATGCGCCGACCCTGGTAAATGTAGAATTAAAAACCGACAGTGTCGATTATACTCTGGTCAGACATTGATGGATATGATAGGACTTACCGGTGGGATAGGAGCAGGAAAAAGTATTGTGGCGAGGATGCTTCGTGGACAGGGATACGAAGTCTACGATTGCGACTCCGAAGCCAAGCGCATAATGGACGCCGCCGATGACTTGAAGGAGGCCATAGGTTGCAGATTCGGCTCGCAATGTCTGAATGATGACGGTTCGCTCAACCGACGGAATATTGCCGAGTGCGTGTTTGCCGATGATGATCACAGACTCTGGCTGAACGCGCAGGTGCATGGTCTGGTACGTGAGGATGTTGCGAAGCGGGCCGGTGCGGCCGGGAATGGTATCCTGTTTGTTGAATCTGCGATACTCCGTTCCAGCGGACTTGACCGGATGTGTGAGGAAGTCTGGATTGTCGATGCGCCTGAAAGTGTCAGGATTGATCGCGCTGTGTCGCGCGACAAGTCCGATTCGGGCCGTGTAAAAGTCAGAATTGAGGCTCAGAGGCAAGAGCTGGACGACTTTGACGTTCCGGTAAAAATTATCTGCAACGACGGCAGGACGCCGTTGTTGCCACAGATTGAAAAGTTACTAAAACAATATAAAGAAAATGCTTAGAGAAATTATATCAATCACCGGTAAGCCCGGTCTTTTCCGCCTTCTCTCGCAGGGTAAAGGTTCGATTATTGTCGAAGAACTCGGTAGCGGACGCCGTTTCCCGGTTCACGCACGCGAAAAGGTAGTGTCGCTCGGAGACATCGCCATGTACACTGAGTCAGGAGATACTCCGCTCGGCGAGATTCTCGACAAGACCTACGCTCATTTCGAGGGCAAGCCTGTAGACGTTAAGGCGTTGGCATCGGCCAAAGGCGCTCTCAAGGAAGAATTTGCCAAGATAGTCGAGGACTTCGACCGCGACCGCGTGCACGATGGTGACGTGAAGAAACTGTTCCAGTGGTACAACATTCTCACCGCCAACGGTTTCGACAAATTCACCAAAGAAGAGGCAACCGAAGAGCCCGAAGTCGAAGCCAAAGAGGCATCTGAAGCAGAAAAATAAACCGTCCAAGGGTGTATCAGGCACGACCCCGCCTACCGGAGTCCGTCCTGATACACCCCATTTTCTTTAACTCGCCTACGCATGGAAAGTCAGCCGTGCATCCTCGCGCGGTAATCTCTCCGAGCGGAGCGAGGAGCAGACTACTATTATAGTTTCTATTTTCCTATCGGTACAATCGCCATAATTAATAAAATTTATTGACATTAGAATTTTCTATAACTTGAAATGAATCTCTCTATTACTAAAGCAACAGCCAACGCCCTCGCACAGAAATCGACCCGCGCCTCCAACCTCGAGGCCCTCCGCATCGTCGCCATGTTCATGATAGTGGCCTACCACTTCGCCATCACATACCATGAGCATAGCTTGGCAGGTTACAGTTTTCTTGTGTTTACTGCCCCATTCCTGCACGTCAGTAATAATCTTTTTTTTCTGATTTCGGGGTGGTTCCTCATCAAATCTTCCTTCAAAGCCGCTTTGCATTTAGTTCTGATATGCTTATTTTTCAATATAATTCTTATAATAGTCGGTTTGGCGTTAGGGTGGAACATTACGTTTTCTGAAATATGGAAAGGAATTTGTTTTCCGATAACAGCTCCCGATTATTGGTTTTTAAAAGTTTATCTGGTACTGATAATATTAGCGCCGATATTGAATCCGTCATTGAAGAAAATAGATTTTCGGACTTACACATTTGTATTAATAGGGTTATTGATAACCTGCGGTGTATCGACGATGGTTGACAGAGACTCACATGCAAATCCTATGGGAATGTCCTCCATGCAGGGAATCTGGGTTTATATGACTGGGTATTGGTTGCGCCGTTTCAAACCGGTTTGGGAAAAGATTTCAGGAACGTTTTTGCTGTTGGGATACTTGGCATTATCTACTATTGGTGCTGTGCTATTCCTGATTTTTGATAGCAGGTGGGAATTAAACTCCAGTCCTTTTGTGTATTTTGCCTCCATAGCTTTTTTTCTTTATTTTACCAAATTAAGTTTCAACAGCCGTTTAGTAAATTCGTTCGCTGTGTGTATCATAGGAGTCTATCTCGTGCATACAAGTTCATTAATTGCTTATGATCTCAAAGCGGATATCGAAGAGTTTTACTTAGCAAACATCGATTATCTCAGCTTGGGTGGAAAAATATTATATGTCACTGCAGGCTCAGCTTTATTTTTTATTATTTTCTGCACACTCTCCGTGATTCTGACCCCTGGAATCAAAAGACTGTCGGATAATCTTAGTACAAGGTGCGACCAGTATTGGCAACGGTTAAAATTACGGTTAAACGCTTACGTTGACAAGCATGGTCTCGATAAACTCTGATATCAGAGCTCGTAAGCCCAATTAGCGTAGGGTTTTCCATCGCTCCGCCGTGCGTTGAAGTGCGAAGTCGAGGATGGCGTCCTTGCCGGAGGCAAGCTCTTCGGCTGTGCAATGTACCTCGCATCCTTCTGTGGGGTCGATACCGTCTTCGGTCGGCTCGTCGTTGGGGTCGTTGATGGGAGAGGCCGAGAACCGGATAGACCATCCGTTGGGCAACTCTGATGAGAACGGCAAACCGCCTCCACCTCCTGTACGAGCTCCGACTATCTCAACCTGCGGCAGTGTCTTCATCACCGCCACAAAGTCGTTGGCGGCCGAGTAACAGCTGCGGTTGGTGAGCACCGATACCGGACCACTGTAGCTGATGCGTTTCGAGTCGCACGGTTTGTACGTGAATTCATAGCGGTCAGAGAAATCATTGTGGCCCGGCCCCGTTTTGTGGCGGATATATCCTCCGACCACCTCATGGTCGATAAACCGTGAGACCAGCGTAGGTACATTCGTAAGAAGGCCACCGCCGTTGTCGCGTATGTCGATAACAAGACCATGCGTCTTGTTAAGGATAGCCAATACATAGTCAAGATTCGTTTCTCCTATAGGGGAGGAGAAAGACGGGTAATATATATAGCCCACCGAGTCTGGCAACATAATCGCGTATCGCATACCCGAGGTGGTCAGGCCACCGAAATGAAGATAATATTCATCGAGGGTACGCATGTTGAAGTCCTGCGGATAGTCCGTCCACCATTTTTTGTAATAGCTGGTGTTGAAAGAAGAGACAAGGTTGACGTGGCCATCCCTAAGATTGTCGAGCAGGTCAGACATGATAAAGAAAAGGTCTATCTGCGACGTTGAGTCAGTTATCTGTTTCCGGTACTCGGCGCAGAGTGCATCCCAATCGACATCCTTCTCCTTGAAGAAACAGTAGCGCGAGCCCACGGTCTCGGCCAAGACATCGAAATTGGCATACGCATCGTAAGGATGCTTCGCATAATCCGGTTGGTCAACGCATGAGGCCAGCAAGCCCCCAAGGGCAAGCGCGCCAAACATCCCCATGTATTTAATTTTGATTTTCAAGCCCAATTATATTCCTTTCTCCTGCAAAAATAACCATTTTTTTTGAAATGGACTCCAAGACCCCATTATAAAATCATTAGCAATAAATTTTTGGTAAAAAATTTGGATAGAATTGTGCGAAATGTTAATTTTGGGAAAAGTTACGCATCGTGTCGGCCTGACCGTCGCGGCGTGACGGTAAAGCAGTATTCAAACCCTTTATCTAATATATTGTAAAACATGGAAGAAGAGATCAAGACGACGTGTCTGCATGACCGTCATGTCGATCTGGGCGCCTTAATGTCGCCATTCGCGGGCTATGATATGCCCATTCAGTACAAAGGCATAACCGATGAGCACAATGCCGTCCGCAACGAAGTAGGCGTCTTCGACGTAAGCCATATGGGTGAAGTGCGCGTCAAAGGTCCCGATGCCGAAAAATACGTGAACCATATTTTTGTCAACGATGTCACCGGAGCCGACGATGGCCAGATTTTCTATGGCATGATGTGCTACGAGAATGGTGGAACTGTCGATGACCTCCTGGTCTATAAGGTTAATGACAACGAGTTCTTCCTTGTCATCAATGCCTCGAACATCGACAAGGACGTTGACTGGATTATGCAGAACGCCGAAGGCTTCAATGTCGAGATCGCGGACGAAAGCCTCTACTACGGCGAAGTGGCCGTACAGGGTCCAAAGGCCGAGGAAACGCTGGTCAAAGTGCTCGGTATGCCGGTCGAGGACATTAAGTTCTACAACTTCCGTACTCTTAAGATCGATGGCGAGGATGTTATCGTCAGCCGCACGGGTTACACGGGCGAGGATGGTTTCGAAATCTATGGCAGCCACGACTTCACACGCCGCGTATGGGACAAGCTGATGGAGGCAGGTGTGCAGCCCTGCGGTCTCGGATGCCGCGACACACTCCGCTTCGAGGTGGGTCTTCCCCTCTACGGCGACGAATTGGCTGCAGATATCACTCCGATCGAGGCCAGCCTCAGCATGTTTGTCAAGCTCGACAAGCCTGAATTCATCGGCAAGGAGGCTCTCGCCGCCCAGAAGGCCGAAGGTGTCAAGCGTCGCATCGTCGGTCTTGAACTCGAGGGTAACGCCATTCCCCGTCACGGCTATCCCGTTGAGGTCGACGGCCAGCAGGTTGGAGAAATCACCACAGGCTACCGGTCAATATCCACCGGCAAGAGCGTGGCAATGGCTATGATCCAGAAGCCCTACGACAAACTCGGCACAAAGGTCGAGGTCCGTATCCGCAAGAAAACCTTCCCCGCAACAGTTGTGAAAAAACGCTTCTACGACAAGAATTATAAGAAGTGAGAAGGCTCCGGGTGGCAGGTGCCGGGTTTTAGAATTTAGAATTTAGAATTTAGAATTTAGGTCTTAGAATTTAGGATTTAAGTACGGGGCCGGGGCCGCTCGATAAAATTAACAAATCAAATTAAAAATAAAATTCAAAATTACATAAAGATATGGCAAAAGTATTGGACGACCGCCGTTACGCGGAATCTCACGAATGGGTGAAAATCGATGGCGATATCGCCACAGTCGGTATCTCTGACTACGCTCAGCACGCGCTCGGCGACATCGTTTACGTTGACATGCCCGAGGTCGGTGACGAAGTTGAAGCCGGCGAAGCATTCGGTGCTGTCGAATCTGTGAAGGCTGCCTCTGACCTCATCAGCCCTGTTACAGGCGAGGTGGTGGAGATCAACGAGGAACTCGAGGATGCTCCCGAGAAGGTTAACGCCGATGCGTTCGAGAACTGGATCATCAAGGTCAAAATTTCAGATGCCGCTGAACTCGACGCTCTTCTCGACGCAGCTGCATACACAGAACTTTGCGCAAATGAGTAACCGTTATATACCTCATACCCCCGAGGATATTAAACATATGTTGGAGGTTGTCGGCGTCAACAGCGTCGACGACCTCTATGCCGATGTGCCGGGGGAGGTGATCTTCAAGGAGGAGTATGATCTTCCGGAAGGTCTGTCTGAGATTGAACTGCGCGAGTGGTTCCGCAAACTCGGTGCCCGTAACACTCAGCTGACTGTCTTCGGCGGTCAGGGTGCCTACGACCACTATGCTCCGTCGGTTATCCCTCATCTGCTGGAACGTTCGGAATTCTACACCGCGTACACGCCGTATCAGCCTGAAATCTCGCAGGGTACGCTTCAGTATATCTTCGAGTATCAGTCGATGATCAGCGAGCTCACCGGTCTGGAGGCTACAAACGCCTCGATGTATGACGGTGCGACCGCTACGGCTGAGGCCGCCTTCATGATGGTCGCTTCGGCCCGCAAGAAGAATTGTGTCCTTGTGTCCGCAACTCTCGCTCCGCGTGTGCTCGACGTGGTTAAGACTTACACCAAGTTCCACGGTGTGGATCTGAAACTCATCCCGGAAAAGGATGGTGTGACTGATCTCGACGCATTGCGCGAGATGGTAAAAGCCGGCGATGTGGCCGGTGTCATTCTGCCGCAGCCTAACAAATACGGCATCGTCGAGGATTTCACCGGTGTCGCTGATGCAATCCATGCGGAGAAAGCGTTGCTCGCCATCAATGCCGATCCTTCGGCGCTTGCAGTGCTCCGTTCTCCCGCCGAGTGGGGTGCCGACATCGCTTGCGGCGACGGTCAGACGTTGGGTATGCCCCTGCAGTTCGGTGGTCCTTACCTCGGCTACATGTCCTGCTCGAAGGCCCAGTTGCGCAAGATGCCGGGACGTGTGGTCGGTGCTACGACCGATGCCAACGGCAACCGTTGTTACGTTCTGACACTTCAGGCCCGCGAACAGCATATCCGCCGCGAGAAAGCCACCAGCAATATCTGCTCCAACCAGAGCCTCATGGCCCTTTATGCAACCATCTATATCGCATTGATGGGCGAGAAGGGGCTCCGCGAGGTCAACCGCCTGTCGGCTGACGGTGCCCACTATCTTTACGGAAAACTTATCGAGTCAGGCAAGTTCACGCCGGCCTTCGATAAGCCATTTCTGAAGGAATTTACCGTCCGCACTTCTCTTGACATGGAGAAAGTCAACAAGCGCCTTGCCGAGAACGGCATCATGGGTGGTGTTGTGGTAGGCGACGGTCTTGTGTCATTTGCCGTTACTGAAAAGAGAACCCGCGAGGAAATCGATCGTCTTGTTAATTTAATGCTGGAGGACTAAGAGATGAAAAAATACGACAAGCTTATTTTTGAACTTTCGCGTCCCGGACGCAAAGGCTACCAGCTTCCGGCTGATAATTACGATACTGACGGCCTGGCTTCGATTCCTTCGGATCTGCTCCGCAAGGAGGCTCCCGAGCTCCCCGAAGTCAGCGAACTTGAAGTGGTTCGCCACTATACGAACATCTCAAACAAGAATTTCGGCGTGGACACCGGATTTTATCCCTTGGGAAGCTGTACGATGAAGTACAATCCGAAAATCAACGAGGAGATAGCCGCCATGCCTGAATTTGCAGGTCTTCATCCGCTGCAGAGCCCGGAGACCGCGCAGGGTGCTCTCGAACTGTATTACAATCTGCAGAAAGCTCTCGCCAATATCTCGGGTCTGGCCGAATTCACCCTCAATCCGTATGCCGGTGCCCACGGTGAGTTGACTGGTCTGATGGTGATGCGTCAATATCATATCTCGCGTGGGGACACAAAGCGTACCAAGGTTATTGTGCCCGATACGGCGCACGGCACTAACCCAGCATCGGCAATGGTTGCCGGTCTGCAGGTAGTTGAGGTGAAATCCAAACCGAATGGCTCAATCGACGTCGAGGATCTCAAGCCTCTGCTCGATGACACCGTGGCCGGTATCATGATGACCAATCCCAATACGGTCGGTATGTTCGAGACCGAGATTCTTGAGATAGCCGATCTTGTACACAAGGCAGGCGGTCTGCTCTACTACGACGGTGCGAACCTCAACCCGCTTCTGGGCAAGGTGCGTCCCGGCGACATGGGCTTCGACATCATGCACATCAACCTGCACAAGACATTCTCGACACCTCACGGTGGTGGCGGCCCCGGTTCAGGCCCCGTCGGCGTTGCCGCACACCTGGTCGACCTGCTCCCGAATCCTCATATCCGCAAGGATGAGAATGGCCGGTTCTATATCGACACCGAGGAAAAGAGTCTCGGAAATGTTTCGACATTCTTCGGCAATTTCGGCGTGATGATGAAGGCTTATGCCTACATCCTGTCGTTGGGTCGCGACAATATCCGCAATGTCGGACCGATGGCCACTCTGAATGCCAACTATATAAAGGAGTCGCTCAAGGACCTGTACAAGTTGCCGATACAGGGTGCATGCAAGCATGAGTTTGTTTTCGACGGTCTTGCTGACAAGTCGACCGGCGTGACCACGCTCAATGTAGCGAAACGACTGTTGGATTTCGGGTTCCATGCTCCGACTATCTATTTCCCACTGCTGTTCCACGAGTCGATGATGATTGAGCCGACCGAGACCGAGAGTCTTGAGACACTCGATGAGTTTATCGCAGTGATGCGTCAGGTGGCCAATGAGGCTCTTGAGAATCCCGACATGGTGAAGGCTGCTCCGGTCACCACCGAGATTTCGCATCCGGATGAGACCACAGCTGCCAAGAATCCGATCCTGAGCTACCGCGCTCTTAAAAATTCCGCGAAATGACCATCTATGATCTTATCATAATAGGCGCCGGTCCCGGCGGCTATGAGACTGCACTTCTTGCCGCCGAACGCGGCAAGAAGGTGCTTCTTGTCAATGGTGGCCAGCTCGGCGGTACCTGCCTCAATGCCGGCTGTATACCCACAAAGTGTATGGTCAAGGACGCTGCTGTTGTGTCCCTTTGCAAGGATTCTGAAGAGTTCGGTGTCAAGGAAGTGAAGTTTGACATTGACTTCAACAAGGTCATCGAGCGTCGCACAAAGGTTGTCGATACTCTGCGCGAAGGTGTAGCCGGTCTTCTCAAGAAAGCCGGCGTCGAGGTTGTCAATGGGCTTGCTACGTTCAAGGACGATGTCACCGTCACGGTCGGTGATGAAGAATACCGTGCAGCTGATATCATCATCGCTACCGGTTCGGAGTCAAAGGCTTTGCCGATACCCGGTGCTGACGCCGAATGGGTGCTTGATTCGACGGGTATCCTCAACCTCGACTATATTCCTGCCCAGCTGGTGATAGTCGGAGGCGGTGTGATCGGACTCGAGTTCGCTTCTGTCTTCAACGCGTTCGGCTCGGAAGTTACGGTGATAGAGTTCATGAAGAATATCGCACCTTCATTCGATTCCGACATCTCAAAACGCTTGAAGCAGGCTCTTTCGAAGCGTGGAGTCAAGATCCTGACTGGCGCTGCCTGCAAGAAGATTGAGCAGAATGAGTTCTATCAGATTGTGACTACCTATGAGCTGAAGGGCAAGGAGGAGACCGTAGTTTCTTCTGACCTGTTGATGGCAGTTGGTCGCAAGCCGAATGTCGAGGGATTGAATCTTGAGGCAGCCGGTGTCAATTATTCTGTTAAAGGCATACCTGTCGATGACAATATGCGTACCAACGTGGAGCACATTTACGCCATTGGTGATGTCAATGCGCGGCTGATGCTTGCGCATGTGGCTTCGTTCCAGGGCGTACGTGCTCTGAACGCTATTGACGGGAAGTCGGATGATATACGTTTCGATGTTGTGCCTGCGGCGCTGTTTACTGATCCTGAATGTGCCATGGTGGGCTTGACCGAGGAGCAGTGCAAGGAGCGTGGCATCGCGGTGAAGGTTGGCAAGAGCTTCTTCCGTGCGAACGGAAAGGCATTGGCGGCCGGCGAACCTGACGGCCTTTGCAAATTGATATTCAATGCCGACACCGAGGAACTGATCGGGGCGCACATCATGGGTGCCGAGGCCGCGATACTGGCTCAGCAGTGCTGTGATTTCATCACTGCCCGCCGCACTGCCTCTGACATCCGTCAGACCATTTTCGGCCACCCGACCCTCTCGGAGGTCATCCTCTCAGCCGTCCACACCATCTGACTCTATCCCCCTACATAAAAATGGCTGCGCAACCCACCGGTCGCGCAGCCATTTTTATGATGTTTAGACGATTTTTTACCGATTACCAAAGGGCTACTTTCATGCCGCCTGCTGACAACTCAGCAGGGATCCCAAGGGCTTTAAATGCTCTTGAGATTGTCGCGAATGTAAGGTTGCGTCCGCTCTCAATCTTTGACACCTGGGCACGTTGCACACCCATTCTCGCCCCCAATTCCTCTTGGGTGAGGTCTTGTTTCAGACGAGCCTGTCTGATCACCTCTCCGATGTGGTGGGCGTGGATCTCCTCTTGAAGTGATTCCTCGTATGCGTCGCGTCGAGGAGTGCCGACGTGGCCGATATATTTGTCTTCAAGTTCTTCAAGTGTTGTGTATTTCATTGTAATATCTTTATTTTTTCTTTTCATAGAAATATTCTTTCATAATAGCTGTGGCGTGGTCTTTCTCATTTTTAGGAGTTTTCTGCTGTTTCTTTTTGAAACCATGCGTTGCGACCACAAGGGTTTCACCATCTTTGTCCCAGAATGCCAACAAGCGGTAGGCAATTCCCATCCAGTCTGTCCTGAACTCCCAAAGGTCTGTACCCTCAAGTTTCTTGAATATCCGGATGTCCTTGATTCCGCCACGAACTTTTCGGATGTTGTATAGGACTTTCTCTCTTGCATTGTCGGGAAGCGAATCGAGGAACTCGACTGCTTCGGGCAACATTATCAACCGAAAGATAGGTTTGTCCATCTCCTTTTAGAATTACTCTGCAAAGATAGTAATTCTGTTCCAAATATGGAAACAGTTGTCAAAATAAAATTGTTCGATTAACGATGCAATGGGCAACTTGTAGGTAATATTTTATGGATTTTATGGAGAGGTTGAGGTTTGCGAATTATAATATTTTGTATTATCTTTGCTATCCATTCAAATAAAATGTTATGGCATGAAAGAAATTCGCTACCCCATAGGTATTCAGTCTTTCCGGAAGCTCCGTGAGGGAGGGTATTTGTATGTGGACAAGACTAAGTATATTCATAAACTTGTCTCGTCTGACAATTACATATTCCTGTCGCGTCCACGTCGTTTCGGCAAAAGTCTGCTCCTGTCTACAATTGAGGCTCTGTTCGATGGTAGCCGGGAATTGTTTCGTGGGCTTGCCATTGAACAAACAGATTGGAGCTGGGAGAAGCGTGAAGTAATACATCTTGATTTGAATGGGAATAAATTCTCTGATAACCATGTGCTTGGTGCCACTCTTGACGATATTCTGGCTCAATGGGAGGAAAAATATGGCATTACTAAGCCTTTAACAACTCTTGGAATGCGATTCCGTGCAGTCATCAAGAAGGCTTATGAGCTGTCAGGAAACAGGATTGTAATATTGATTGATGAATACGACAAGCCGATATTGGATGCACTTCAGGATGATGTTGTCAAGGAAAATAACCGTGCCGAACTACAAGCATTCTATTCAGTTCTTAAAACAATGGACGAATACATCGCATTTGCTATGTTCACAGGCGTTTCCAAATTCAGCAAGGTTAGCGTTTTCAGTGGAATGAATAACCTCCAGGATATTACACTCGAACCTGAATTTAATGCTATTTGCGGCGTATCGGAGTCGGAACTTGACACGTATTTCACTCGGGGAATAACTGAAATGGCCTCTTTGCTGAATTTGACCGACATGCAGATGAAAGGCAGATTAAAGGAAAATTATGACGGCTATCATTTCTGTTTCCCATCGGATGGTATCTATAATCCATTCAGTTTGCTCTACGTCCTGAAATATAAAAATCTAAAGAATTATTGGTTTCAGACGGGAACTCCAAGTTTCCTTATCGAAATACTTAACGAAAGTAATTTTGAAATTCCGGAACTTGAAGGCTGTCAGTGTACTGAGAGCGAGTTGACAGGTTCGGACATTTATCTATCCAACCCCTTGCCGATATTATTCCAAAGCGGTTATCTGACCATCAAAGGATACGATGACGAATTCAAGGTCTATACTTTGGGGTATCCGAACCTTGAAGTTACGGAAAGTTTTACGGACTGTCTGCTCCAATCATACTCCCCGGACGTGAAGGCTTCGACTTTTGTGATGGACTTTGTCCGGGATGTGCGTAAAGGAGATGCTGAAGGATTCATGAAGAAGATACAATCTTTCTTGGCGGGATGTTCCTATCTAAATGTCAAAGGTAGTCCGGATGGCAAAGATGAAATTGTAGGCATCAAGGCAAAATATGAGATTCACTATGAGAATATAATGTATGTTATCATGCGGATGATGGGATTTTATACCCAGACCGAATGGCATACCAGTGACGGGCGCATAGACATGGTTGTGATAACCAATAACTATGTGTATATCATGGAATTCAAGATGGATGGTACAGCAGCGGAAGCTGTAGCTCAGATAAATTCAAAGGAGTATGCCTTGCAATTCGAACTCGACAGCCGTAAAATCATCAAGATCGGGGCAACATTCGACAGTAAAACGCACCGTCTGGCCGATTGGCTGATAGAATAAGCTTATCGACCGAAGGTGTGGTGGTCTTGAACTGATATCGTAGTTATGAAACTCTCGTCTGTCATCAGCTTGTACGTGCTCGGCATCTGTGCCCTGATATTTATCGGGGTGACGGTCGTGCTTGAGCATAGCGTATCCATGCGCAAAGTGGCCCAGGCCCACAAACTGACTGATATCCTTCAGGACGAGATGGTACGCGGCATCGATGACCGCTACCTCTCATCGCCCGAACCGGTATCCGCCGATACTCTCGCCGCACTGCTCACGCGCCTCAAACCATATAAGCAGAGCCAGACTTTCCTGATTGACAAGGAGGGTCGTCTGGCCTCCACCCCCGATGAGTTGCGCCACACAATGCCCTATTATGCCGACCTGCTCTGCCGGATCGATGAGGAAGTCAACGACGGTCATTACCAAGACACTGACATCAGTGCCGGGGGTGTCGACTATGTCGTATGTTACGCTCCGCTGAAATGCTCTCCGCTGATTGTGGTTACGGTCACTCCGCTCGACCAGCTCCTTTCAGCTTTCCGTAACCTCCGAAAACCTCTTTTCGCAATTCTTCTGATAGGTTTTTCGCTCCTTGTCATCGGTGTCTGGTTTGCCATACGCTATGCCACGCGTCCCCTTGTCAAACTCGCGGAGGCCGCCGACAGCATCGGCGCCGGTAATTTCGATGTCGCGATTCCGGACCCGGGTCGTTATTCCGACCTGGCACGTCTCAGCACGGCGATGACGCGGATGGAGTCCTCAATCAAACTCTATATCGAAGAGACTGCGCGAAACGCCCGAGAGTCCGAGCGCGTCAAAAGCGAACTGTCAATTGCCGCATCAATCCAGAACGCGATGTTGCCCGACCGACTTCCTCAACTCGACTCTCTCGAGCTCGCATCGCGCCTCGACCCCGCCTACGAAGTCAGCGGCGACCTCTATGACTACGCCCTCGCTCCCGACGGCTCCATCTGGTTCATCGTTGCCGATGTTAGCGGCAAAGGCGTCCCCGCCGCCCTCTTCATGGCGATGCTACATTCGCTTTTCCACTTTGCTGCCGGCCGAAAATTTTCTGTCGCCGAAATGATGGCTGATCTTAATGCCGAGCTTTGCCGAGGGAATACCCGGTGCATGTTCATAACGGCCATAATCGGACACTTCCGCCCCCAAACCGGTGTCCTGACCCTCGTCAATGCCGGACACACCTCTCCGTTATTACATTCGGAGAAAGAAGGCTGGCACTATCTCAGACTTACTCCCGGGCTTCCCCTCGGAGTGATGGGAGAGGCGTGCTACAGCGAGACAATAATCGAAGCCGGATCATGGGACCGTCTCCTTCTTTATACCGACGGAGTGACGGAGGCGGAAAGCTCAAAAGGAGAGTTTTACGGAGAGCAAAGACTTATTCGTTCCCTTCCCGCAGACACGCCGAAACGCATCGTCAGTGCAGTGGTTGACGCAGTGAATTCGTTCGCCGGTTCACAGTCTGATGACATCACGTTGCTATGTGTCGCACCCGAGGCGCGATATGCCCGACTCTCGCTCGATTATGACATAACAGAAATTTCGCATCTCGAGCAATTTCTGAAAACTGATTCTCTTTTTGACGGCCTTCCCGCCAACTTTATACAACGTCTTAACCTTGTTCTTGAAGAAATTCTGGCCAACATCATCCGATATTCGGGAGTGGAATCCCGTTTGGCTAAGATAGACATCCTCTTTGAACGCAGTACCAAAAAACTTACCGTGCGGATCTCAGACTGTGGACGCCCATTCAATCCGCTGACCGATGCACCCGAGGTCGATGTCACACTTGCAGCGTCTGACCGTCCGGTCGGCGGTCTTGGCCTCTTTCTTGTGAAAAATATGACCGACGATGTGATTTATTCGCGCGGCGCCAACAATAATAACTTGACACTTACATTCAATCTTCAACCTACATGACCATAGATATTCACCCCGCCGGCAGTCAGCTCCAGGTGAGCATTGCCGGACGTCTCGACACCTTGACATCTCCTGAGTTTGACAGCCGGATTGCTCCTTATATTAAAGCAGAAACGGCTCTCGACACAACCATAGACTGCTCCGGACTTGAATATGTGAGCAGCGCCGGCCTCCGTTCGTTCATCACCGTACTGAAGTCTCTCAAGGCGGCAGGCCGCGAACTGACCCTGACTTCACTGCCACAGCCCATAGCGGTCATATTTGAAATGACCGGATTCTCGTCAATATTCAAAATTCTGTAGACATGGCACCACTGACTCAAACCCAACTTGGCATCTATCTGGAAACAAGCCAATCGGAAGGTGCTCAACTCTATCATAATCCATGGCTCATCAAGCTCGATGGTGTCAGTGACTCCGACCTCCTTGCCGAGGCCGTCGCGAAAGCTATTGCGGCACACCCGGGCATCTCCGCGCGCATCGTCACCGACGGAGATGGTATTCCTGGATGGGCTGAGGGGGAACAGATTGCGGTCGAACGTAAGTCTCTCCCGGAAACAGAACTGTTGGAAACCAAGCAGACGCTTGTCACACCATTCGAACTCGACGGTGGTCCGTTGAGTCGGGTTATGGTCATCGAAACAGACGGTGGAAACTATCTCTTCGTTGACTTCCACCACACTCTTTTTGACGGTGGCTCGTTCCGCGTCTTTTTGGAGGATATCGGTGCCGCCTATGCCGGAGAGAAGATTCCTGACGAAAGAATTTCTCTGTTCAGTCAGGCCGCGCGCGAAGTGGAAGTCCGTGCGACCCCGGCCCTGACACAAGCCGCCGACGCCTACAGAATCTTGCTGGGAGGTGCCGAAACGGGTTTTGATATGCTCCCCGACAAGTCCGAGTCTGATGGAGCTTATTCGACACTCCGGATTTCGCTTGATATCGATGGCGACGATTACCTGACATGGTGCCGCCACAATGATATGCCTCAGAGTGTACCCGCCACTTCAGTCGCAGGTCTGTTGCTCCGTGAGTACTACCGCCGCGATGATCTGACGTTTGCAACAATCTACCATGGCCGTAAGACGGACGATGTGGCGCGCACATTCACGATGATGGTCAAGACATTGCCGGTTAGAGTCAACGCGACAGCCTCAGCAACAGTGGGTGAGTTGCTCGCTGATGTGAAGGCCAACTTAGCTGTGGCCCGCGACAACGATATCTACTCGTTCGCCGAGGCGGCGCGTGACCACGGTGTGAACTCAGATTTCCTGTTTGCATATCAGGGGGACTATCTCAATCTCCCCGATATAGCTGGTAAAATTGAAGCCCAGGAATTGGAGGCTCCGCATACCGGGTCGAAGATTTCTTTTGAGCTGAGTATAAAAGAAGGCAAATTATATGCTACGGTGCAATATAATGCTGATTTGTATAGCGAAAAATATATCCGCACCTTCGTCGGATGCTATGCCAATCTCTTGAGCGAAGTTATGGTCGCACCGGCTGATGCGACGTTATCCTCCCTGCGTATTCTCTCGGAGACTGAAAATGAATTTATTCTCAAACTGTCGGATGGTGGCGACACGAAGGCCGACCTCACCCGGACAATACCCTCGCTTTTCAAGCAAAGTGCCACCGCTCATCCTGACAATATCGCTGTGGTTTTCAATGATGTCCGGCTGACATATCGCGAGTTGGACGAATTGACTGACCGTCTTGCCACCCGACTGCGCGAAGAATATGGCGTGGCTGAGGGTACGCGTGTCGGCGTCATGATTGAGCGCTCGGCCCTGATGGCTGTTTTTCCGCTCGCCGTGATGAAAGCCGGGGGCGCGTATATGCCGCTCGACCCTCATTTCCCTTCCGAGCGACTTGAGTTCATGGTCGGGGATGCCGCGGTCAACGTAATCCTGGCCGATGACGGATTGGTGGATGAAAAACTCCCCGACTTCGCCGGTAACGTCTTCGAGGCGTCGTCACTTCAGGCCTTGACTGAGGAGGTGAGCCCGCTATGTCATGCCACGCCTGACTCGCCGATGGTGGTGCTCTACACCTCCGGTTCGACCGGAAAACCCAAGGGTGTGACACTGACCCAGAGGAACCTTGTGAATTTCTGCGCCGCTTATCAGGAACTGACGGCAATGCGTTCCACCGACCGTGTCGGAGCCTACGCCTCGTTCGGTTTTGACGCCCACATGATGGACTTCTATCCGACACTTTTGTCGGGTGCAACGGTCTATATCTTCAATGCCGAGATTCGTCTTGACCTCACCGCGATGCATGACTATGTGGAGAACTCCCGAATCACCGTCATGTTCATGACCACTCAGATAGCGTGGCAGATGGCCACACTGTTTGACTTCAGCACGCTTCGTGTCATGGGATGCGGAGGTGAGAAACTTCCCCCCTTCACTCCCAAAAACTATGAATTCTTCAACGTATATGGACCCACGGAATGTTCGGTCATAGCCACCGCCTACCATGTAACGGGACCCACCGACGGCCGGATTATCGGCAGACCGATTCCGGGTTACGAGACACGCATCGTCGACACATCTATGCGGCTTCTGCCGCCCGGTGTCAACGGCGAACTCATCATCATGGGCGACAGTGTGGGCGAGGGGTATCTGAACCGATCCGACCTTACCGCAGAAAAATTCATCACCCTCGACGGGAAACGGGCGTACCGTACCGGCGACCAGGCCCGCTGGACCTCCGAAGGCGAAATCGAATTCCTCGGGCGCATGGATGGCCTCGTAAAACTGCGTGGCCTGCGCATCGAACTGGGGGAGATCGAAGCCGTCGCCACGGCCCATCCGGCTGTCCGGACGTTCGTTGCAGCCGTCAAGGACCTCGGCGGCATGGAAAATCTTGTCGGTTACTACACTGTGCGAGAAGGCGAGAATGTCGAACCTGACGAGTTGCGCGCGTTCATGTCTGAATCACTCACCGAGTTCATGTTGCCCCTTGTCATCATGAAACTCGACGCCATGCCGATGACGCCTAACGGCAAGGTAGACCGTCGGGCGTTGCCGCTTCCTGAAGTTGAGTTGACCGAAATTGTCGCACCCGAGACTGAAGCCGAGAAGAAACTATTCGACATCGCGGCCTCGGTGCTGTCACATTCCGACTTCGGTGTGACTACCAATCTCGTCTCCGTAGGCTTGACTTCGCTTATGACAATGCGCCTTGTGGCGTCCATTATGAAGGAAACCGGAGTGAGGCTTACGGCTAAATCTGTCATGTCGGCGCCAACCATACGCGAAATTGCCGCCGCAATGGCATCGGCGGCCACGTCTGAACCGCAAGTTAAACCTGCGCATGTCTCGCGCAGGTACTATCCGTTGACAGAAAACCAGCGGGGCCTCTATATTGACTGGGAGATGAACCGCGACGCGTTGCAGTACAACATCCCGCAGGCTTTCAAGCTTGCTCCGGGCACCGACGCCGAGCAGCTCCGCGAGGCCGTCCGGACCGTCATAAAGGCACACCCCGGACTTCTCACCCGGCTTGCACTTCGTGGCAACGACATTGTGCAGGTTGCCGTAAGGGATGTGGCTGAGGCTGCGGATAACTTAGAGATTGAAATTACGGAACTTGACGCGGCGCCTGATGCTGAATTCTTCCAGAGCCGTGTGAAACCGTTTGACCTGTTAGGCGAACAATTGTTCCGCTGTGAAATTTTCCGTCACGGCGATGACGTGTATATGCTTCGCGACACTCATCATATCATATTCGATGGAGTCTCGGCAATGGTGTTCCAGCAGGATCTGGCAAAAGCCCTGGACGGCGACTCACTCGAAAAAGAAGAGTATACCGCACTCGACCGCTCTCTCGACGAGAAAGAGATGCTTGAGAGCGATATGGCTGATAAGGCCCGCTCGTGGTTCGATGAACTGATCGGCGAATCGGAGCCGACATCCTATCCTCGGAGCGTGCGTCCGGATGGCGACGCCGCCGGTGCTATGGGCCGGATAAAAATATCGGTTGAATCGCGGGATATCCGTAAGTTCTGCGCTACTAACGGTATTACTCCCAGCAACTTCATGCTTTCATCATTCTTGCAGTTGCTTCACCGCCTCACACGTGAGAAGACCGTGCAGATTACCACGGTCAACAACGGTCGTGCCGATGTGCGTCTGATCAGCGATACCGGAATGTTTGTCAAGACTCTTCCTGTAGTTTCGAGGGTCGAGACTCCTGACATGAGCCCGCGTGAGTTTGCCGAGTCGGTGCAGACACAGTTCCTGACGTCGCAGGATTACGACTTCTATCCGTTCACCGACCTTGTCGAGCGCAAGGGTGTCCGTCCCGAGATAATGTATGTGTTCGAAGGAGGCATAGACATGGCGGGAGACGAGCGGATAAGTACGGTGGAACTGTCCCTCGACACAGCCAAGGTACCCCTGACTGTCCTCGTTTTCGAACCGTCCGACTCCGAATATGAGTTGGTGGCCGAATATGACAAGTCGATGTATTCAGAAGAGGATATGCGGTTGCTTCTCGAGATGTTGCGTACGCTGACATTGTCGCTTCCGGAGGTGCGTACGGTCGCCGACGGTCGGATGGTGAGCGATGAACAAGAAAGAGAACTCGAGAAAATCCGTAGGGGAGAGGTTCATGAGATTCCCTATCAATCTATGCACGGCGCGATGGAGCAGCGCGTTGATGAGAACCCCGGCGCACCTGCGCTTGTGGCGTCCGACAAGAGCCTGACTTACGGTGAGTTTGACCGCGAATGTAACCGCATCGCCAATGCACTGATAAAGCGAGGTGTGAAGCATGGCGACCGTCTGGTGATACTTCTGCCGCGCACGTCATCGCTCATCACTGCCATCTACGGCGCGATGAAGACCGGTTCCGCCTACATACCCTGTGACCCTGAATATCCCGCCGAGCGTATTCGGCTGATAACCCGCGACAGCGGTGCCCGGTATGTCATCACCACACGCGACCATATGGCGCAATTCCCCGGTCAGGCGGTGTGTATCGATGACCTGTTGGAGGAAACCAACGATACGCGACCGGGTGTGGAGGTTGGTCCCGAGGATGTGGCCTACATGATTTACACCTCAGGCTCTACGGGTGTGCCCAAGGGTGTGATGATACCGCAGAGAGCTATCTCAAATTACCTCTATGCCTATTGGCACATGAACTATCGTACGCGTCAGGAAATCAAGACCGAGATGCTGATCGTGACCATCTCGTTCGACGCGTCGCTCAACAATCTCGGTGTGTCGCTCACATCCGGGCACTGTCTGGTACTTGCCGACGAGGAGGCCTGCAAGGATGCTGTAATCCTCTCCCGATTGATGCTTGACAACTCTGTAGACACGTCCGACTTCACTCCGAGTCGCCTCGACGCAATGCTTGACCTTCCGGAATTCCGTGAGGCCGTGTCGCGTATGGGCCATATAAACATCGGGGGCGAGGGAATACCTGACGCGCTGGTTGAGAAGCTTTTCGCCACCGGATTCAAGGGCGTCTGTGTCAATGAATATGGTCCGACCGAGACGACTGTCGGTTCCAACAGGGGTGTTCTTCTTCCCGGAAGTCCCGTCACTGCCGGTGTACCGCTCTACAATTTGTCGCAACGCATAGTTGATGGCTGGGGTGGCGAACTGCCGGTCGGAGCTGTCGGGGAATTGTTTATTTTCGGCCGTTCGCTCGGCTTGGGCTATAACAATCTTCCGGACAAGACGGCGGCCGCATATGTCGACTTCAAAGGCGACAGGGCGTACCGCACCGGCGACCTGGCTCGCTGGACGCCTGATGGCGATGTTGTGATTCTGGGCCGAATCGACCATCAGGTCAAACTCCGCGGCCTGCGCATAGAGCTTGGCGAAATCGAGTCGGTCGCTCAGAAGTTCGATGGTATCAGTAAGGTGGTTGCCGCGGTCCGCGAGGTGAACAATATCCAGCATCTCTGCCTTTACTACACAACGTCTGCTCCTGTCGACAAGGTGTCGCTCCACAAGCATCTCGCCCGTACGTTGACAGAATACATGGTGCCGGACGCCCTTACCGAGGTCGCTGAAATGCCACTCACGCCTAATGGCAAGATTAACCGCAAGGCGCTTCCCGAACCGGAAATAGCGCCCCTTATCCCCTATGTTGAGCCCGAGGGCGAGCTTGAGGCGGCAATCGCAAAGGCATACGAGCAAATTCTGCACCGCGACCGCGTCGGCGCCAACGATGATTTCTTTGGCATCGGCGGTACGTCCATCAGTGCCATCAAGGTGGTGGCCTCGCTTGCCGCCGCCGGGCATAACGTGACGTACAAGAATGTCTTCAACCTCCGCACCCCACGGGCTTTGGCTGACTTTATCGAGTGTAAACCCGCTGCCGCTGAGGACAGAACGGTAGCTGTGAACGAGGAGAGGAACGTAGTGAAGTCAGAGTTCGCCGAGCTGCTCGATGACAACAATCTCTCGTCATACCTCCATGGCGATGCGCAGCCTGTCGGTGATGTACTTCTGACCGGAGCAACCGGTTTTATGGGTATACATATCCTCCACGAACTGCTGATGCGGTCGGATCAGCGTGTGCTGTGTCTGCTCCGCAGCAAGGGTGGTATCGCGCCTGCGAGTCGCCTGCGCACACTGTTGTTCTATTACTTCGACAATACGTTCGAGGATGCCTTCGAGTCGGGGCGTCTATGTGTGGTCGAAGGTGACGTGACCGGCGAAATGCCAACACAGGTCAAGGAGTGGGGAGTGAAGACTGTGGTGAATTGTGCGGCGAATGTCAAGCATTTCTCCGCGGGTAACGACATTGAAACTGTTAATGTCGAGAGTGTGCGCCATCTTATAGACTTCTGTCTTGAGGCTGGTGCCCGGCTTGTCCATGTCTCGACCATCAGTGTTGCCGGCGAGAGTGTCAACGGCTATCCCGACCCGTCAATCATGCTGACCGAACGCATGCTCGACTTCGGTCAGAGTCTGGCGAACCAGTATGTACATTCGAAGTATGAGTCCGAGCGGTTGGTACTCACAGCAATTCGCGACCGTGGACTGAATGCCAAGATTATGCGCGTGGGCAACCTTTCGGCGCGTAGCTCGGACGGTGAATTCCAGGTGAATTTCCGCAGCAACGCCTTTATGGGGACATTGCGTGCCTATGTGGCTCTGGGCTGTGCTCCCTATGCCGTGCTCGATGCGCCCTGCGAGTTCTCGCCGATTGACGAGGTGTGCCGTGCAATTCTGTTGCTGGCCACGACACCCCGGTCCATGACTGTATTCCAACCCTGCAATAACCACCGTCTGCCAATGGGCGATGTGTTGCATATTCTCGGTGAAATCGGTCATGAAGTCAAGCCTGTGGAGACTGACGAATTTATGGCACGCCGGGCAACTCTTATGGAGAATCCCGATAAGGTTGAGGCGCTCCAGCCTCTTATGGCGTATGATTCGGACGAGGCATCGAAGTCGACCTTCATCCGTTATGATGCGTCATTCACCAACCAGATACTCTACCGCCTCGGTTTCCGCTGGAACTACACTTCACATGCTTACGTCGAACGTTTCCTGAAGGCCATCGACGGACTTAATTTCTTCGCTGTATGAGTCGTGGACGTTCCTCGTATCTTGTAGGGAGGGCCTTCCGCAGTTTTCTTGCGGCGTCAGTGCTGACTGCTGCCGCCTCGCAGGTCGGGGCTCTGGTCGACGGCATGATGCTCAGTCATTTCATCAGCCCGGATGCCATGTCGGCCATCAACATCTGCATGCCGGTCACCCAAACCCTCTATGCACTATGCATACTGTTGGGTGTCGGCGGCACGATGTTGGCCGGGCAGGCCATCGGCAATGGACGCCGCGAGGATGCGTCGGGTATTTACTCGGCTGTCCTGGCGGGTGGGGCTGCGCTCGGTGTCGTGGTTGGGGTGGGCGGGTGGCTGTTTCTCGGTCCGCTGGTTGACCTGCTATGTCCGGATCCGGCTCTCAGACAGTACACTTATGACTATCTGCTGGTTGTCTTGCCTTGCTCGATTCTTTATGTGCTGATGATTGTCACCCAGCTGTTTGTGACCCTCGACGGGTCTCCGCGCCGTGTAACTGCGGCCGTGGCGGTCAGTATGCTCGTGAACCTGACCCTCGACTATGTGGCCATTGTGGGACTCGGATGGGGCATCACCGGGGCTGCTCTCGCGACGGTGGCAAGCTATGTGGCTGCATTATGTGTTTTGGGATTGCATTTCCGCAAATCGGATCTGCGTGTACGCATCCCCGTCAAGGCTTCATGGCTTAGGACCGTCGCGACGATGGGACTGCCGTTCGGCGTGGCCACTGCCTTGATTGCCGTGCAGCTTCTCGGCTCGAATCTTGTGGCTATAAATTATCTTGGCAATGCGGGAATTGTGAGCCTGTCGGTGTGCATGTATATGCTGTCGTTTTCGATGATTATATTGACGGGAACCCTCGAGTCTTTTCAGCCTGTGGCCGCGATTCTGAAAGGAGCAGGTGACAACCGGGGCGTAATGCTGGTTTTAGGTCGCGCATATATGTTCATGTTCGGTGCGTTGGTGCTTTTGGATGCAGCCTTGGTGTTTTTTCCGGACTTTATAGGGCAGATTTTTGGCATTTCCCACGGTGCAACCCTCGATATGCTTTGTTCGGCTCTGCCTGCATATGCAGTCAATATAGCCCTGCAGTGTGCCATATATATGCTGATTCCGGTATATCAGCTGTTTGACAACCGTTCATTGGCTCTGGTCATATCGGTCGGCCAGCCATTGTTGCAGATGTTTGGTTTCTATGCGTTTTCCGCTTTAGATGTGCCCAATCCCTGGTGGGGATTCGCGACGGGACAGTTGACGGTGGCGCTGGTGCTGTTGCCGTTCGCTCTTGCACGTAGAGGTAAACATGTGCCTTTCTTTCTCGTGCCGGTTGCGGCGCCCGACCGTATTTTCGATGTCACCATGCGCCCCGTGATGCAGGAGATGGGAAGACTGGTTGAAAAGGTCGACTCGTGGCTGAGAGAGAATGAGATACCCGAACTGTTGCGTTATCGTGTTCAATTGGGTCTTGAGGAAAACCTCAAGAATATCATAGAGCACGGACTTGGTGCCCGGGCCCCGCACTCGGCGGTGGATGTTACAGTCACGCTTGACGAGGATGCGGTCCGTTGCATGATTCGGGACGAGGGTGTTCCGTTCAATCCTCTCGGTTGGAAACGGGATGAAGACCATGCGATTCCGACAGAGAGCCTTGGTATACATATAGTCCACAAGACAACTGATGAAGAGCGCTATGAGCATATTTTCCATCAGAATCTTCTGAAATTGGGATGGAAGCGTTGATGCAAGTCTATTCAAACGGTCCGGCGGTAAGGATTATCCCTGTCGAGGGGTACTTGCCGCCGGATGCTCTCAGTCGGCTTGCGCGCCAGGCGTTGCTTGATATTCTATGTGTCAGGTATGGAATAGGGGAGTTGCCCGAGATTGGGAGGCACCCCGGTGGAAAGCCTTATTTTCCCGGTATCTCCGATTTACATTTCAGCCTGTCGCATTGCCGCTCGGCGGTGATGGCCGTGACCGACAGGTATCCCGTCGGGTGTGATATCGAGGAGGTGCTTGAAGAACTGACTCCTGAGTTGTTGGAGGTGGCCTTTTCGGCTGAAGAACAACGTCTTATTGCCTTGTCCTCTGACCCGCGCCTGGAGGCCACATGCATATGGACCCGCAAGGAAGCAATAGTCAAGCAGTCGGGTGATTTTGACCTCGACCCGAAATCTTGGCCCTCCTCCCCACCGGCGGGACTGTCCCTTCAAACCCACCGCATCCACGGCGTTGCCTATACCCTCTGTTTCCACCAGCCGGATTGCTCACCCGGCTTTAGCCGAGGAAGGGGTTGGAGGCTTTTTCGCGGCCGATAGTTGTGGCCGGACCGTGACCCGGGAAGACAACTGTGTCATCGGGCAGTGTCAGTAGTTTCGATTTTACAGCGTCAATCAACTGGTTGGTATCTCCGCCGGGCAAGTCGGTGCGGCCTATTGAGCCCGCAAAGAGCGAGTCGCCGACAATCACGAACTTGTCAACTGCATCGTACAGCGCTATTCCGCCCGGCGAATGTCCCGGTACATGCAGGACTTTCAATTCGCCGTCACCAATTTTAATTACGTCCCCCTTTTTAAGATAACTGGTTATCGAAACATTCTCGACCTTCTCCACCAATCCGAACTGCTGGGCCTGCTCGCGCATCCGTTTGCCCAGGAATTCATCGTCCTGATGGGCGAGGACGGGAGCCTTGAAAAAATCAGCAGCAAATTTGTCGCCTATTGCGTGGTCGATATGGAGATGCGTGTTTATGATGTGTGTTACGGTCAACCCTTCGCGTTTAACAAAGTTGACCATGGCATCCTCTTCCTCGCGGTTGATCATACCGGGGTCAATCACAGCTGCTTTCTTTGAAGTCGGGTCAAAAACGACATATGTATTGATTCCAAACAGACTGAATCCAAATTTAGCTATCTTCATACTCTATTTCTTTCTCTGCGTGCAAATTCCACAATTCATAATCTAAATTCAGAATTCAAAATTCTAAATTCTAAATTCAAAATTCTAAATTAGATACTTGTGTAGACAATCTTCTTTTCTTTAAAGAACTCCTCATCGAACCAGTTGTTCACTCCCACCACCTCCGATTTTGATTTGAGATTCCGCAGTTCATCGCCCAACTCGCCCCCTTTCAGAGTTATCAGACCGTTTGGAAGTGCATTGCGGCTCCTGTCAGAGAAATTTTTTCTGCAAATTTTCAGCAAATCCCCCTGAGGCATCACCGCACGGCTGACCACAAAATCAAACCGATCCTTACATTCGGCCACATCACCATGTTGGAACGAGACATTCTTCAGCCCGCAAGCCTCAGCTATCTCTCTTGCAACGAGTATCTTCTTGCCCGTACGGTCCACAAGGTGGAAGTGGACCTCGGGGAACATCGCCGCCAGCGGAATGCCCGGGAAACCACCTCCGGTTCCGAAATCAAGCACCCGGCTGCCGGGAGTAAACTTAATGAACTTTGCAATCGCAAGTGAATGAAGTATATGGTTAATTTCAAGATTGTCAATATCTTTACGCGAGATGACATTGATCTTGGCGTTCCATTCCGGATAGAGCCGCATCATCGTCTCGAACTGAGTGCGTTGAGCGTCCGTGAGGTCAGGAAAATGTTTAATAATGGTGTCAATCATGTCCAATTTGTCTATCGGGTTCTGTTGGACAAAGTTATAATTTTTTTTCGACAAAAACAATTTTGCATTTGTCGGGGCGGCTAAAATTTAGTAAATTTGCAAATAATATGCGCTTATGCGGAACACGCATAATTCATACCAAATCGTAGATAACACAAAAACAATACATAGAAATCATGGAAGTAGAAGGAATGATCATACACGACCTCCCCATGCAGGAGGGTGTATCCAAGGCAGGCCGTCCCTGGAAGAAGAAAGAATGGGTGCTCGAAACTGCTGGCACTTATCCTAAGAAGGTGAAATTCACAGTTTTCGGTGATCGCGTTGACTATCTTAATTTTGAGATGGGCAAGAGCTATGCAGTGACCGTAGAAATCGATAGCCGAGAGTTCCAGGGCAGATGGTACACCGATATTAACTGTCTCGGCGCGCGTCCTCTGGATGGTGTACAGGGTATGGGTAACTTCGGCGCTAACGCCGCACCCGGTTTCGCCCAGCCTGCACCCGCAGCTCAGCCTATGGGCGCTATGCCTGCTCAACCTGCAGCTCCCGCCGCTCCGGCTGCAACGCCGTTCGGAACTGACGAAAACAATACGGACGATCTCCCGTTCTAACTTTTCGGAAAGATTACCCCAAAGAATTAAAACATCTCGAAATATAGAAGTGCACGATATTGCATTAATATGCAATATCGTGCACTAATTATAATCTATTTAACATATTTTTACTAAAAAATAGGCCTGAATTAACTATTTTTCTTGGTGACGCCACGATTTTTTATTATTTTTGCGATGTTTTAGTTAGCAAGTATGAGTACTAAAAAACAAGACGACGTTCTACAGGCGTCCGAAATATCTGCGCAGATCGACCTGCTGGTAGAGACCAGTTGGGAAGTCTGCAACAAAGTCGGCGGTATCTACGCCGTTCTCTCGACAAAGGCTCATGTTCTGAATGAGCAGTTCGGAGACAAGCTGGCCTTCATTGGGCCGGACTTTTGGACAGCCGAGAATCCCTCACCTTATTTTAAAGAACGGAAAACTATTTTCAAATCAGCGGCATCGAAACTCGACCTGCCCTGGGGTATCACCATACGTACAGGGCGCTGGAATATTCCTGGTTCGCCGCAAGTGATTCTGGTTAATCCCGGTCAGACGGCTGACCACCTTTCTGAAATTTACGGTGAGATGTGGGAGCGCTTCGGTGTCGATTCGCTCCACGCATATGGTGACTACGACGAGTCGTGCGCCTTCTCGGTAGCATCGGCAATTGTAATAATCAAACTTGCCGAGTATCTGAAGATAGACCCATCGAGGGTGATGGCCCACTTCGATGAGTGGACCACCGGAATGGGACTCCTATATATAAAGGCGCATCTCGCGGAAGCTTCGACCATATTCACTACGCATGCCACGAGCATCGGGCGAAGCATCAGCGGCAATGGCAAGCCTCTCTACGACCAGTTCACCCACTACGATGGTGACCAGATGGCACGTGAGCTAAATATGGAGTCCAAGCACTCGCTCGAGAAGACTGCGGCTCACAACGCCGACTGTTTCACAACGGTAAGTGCCGTCACTGCGGCTGAATGTTCTCAGTTGCTCCGTCGTCCGGTCGATGTGGTTACTCCGAATGGATTTGAGCCCAACTTCGTGCCCAAGACAGTCAAGTACAACCGTCTCCGCAAGGAAGGCCGTGCCCGTCTGCTTGAGATAGCCAAGGCTCTTACTGGCCGCGATTATCCCGAATCAACTTTCATGATCGCCACCTCTGGCCGTCACGAATACCGCAACAAAGGCCTTGACCTGTTCCTCGATACGGTAGCAGAAATTGATCGCCGACTGCCCGAAGGCAGCGAGGCACTGGCATTCATTCTGGTGCCCGGCTGGGTCCAGGGACCCTCGGCCGCACTTCAGTTTGCAATGGCCAACGGCAAGGGGGCTGTCGATCACGACTGGCTCACTCACCGTCTCCATAACGAGGACAGCGATGAGGTCTGCATCCGTATACGCCAGCTCGAGGCTGAGCGTGCGTTCAATCGCGCACACGTCATCTACGTGCCCTGCTATCTGGACGGCATGGATGGTATCGTCAACATATCCTATTACGATATCCTGCCGGCATTCGACCTCACTCTCTTCCCGTCATACTACGAACCCTGGGGATACACTCCGCTTGAAAGTGTCGCGTTCGGCGTGCCGACCGTCACCGACAACAAGGCCGGATTCGGACAGTGGGTGCTCGACAACTTCACAAACGGCGTCAACAACTGTGGCGTAGCTGTCGTGAACCGTACCGATTCCAATTACCTGCAGGCCCGTGATGAGATTGCCGAAGCCGCTGTCCGTTATGAGGCAGAGGACCAGACGGCAAGACTCCACGCCCGTAATATGGCATTCCTCACTTCGGGCAAGACGGATTGGAAATACTTCATCGCCCATTACGATGAAGCCTTCCGCATAGCCCTTTCAAAACACGTATAATCAACAAAATAACCTAAAAATAAACTGTATGAAACTTCAAGTCAGCAACACCAACAATCCTTCATGGCGCAACCTGACCGTTAGCGCTGAGATTCCCCAGGAGCTGAAAGCACTCGAGGAACTCTCCAAGAATCTTTGGTGGGTGTGGAACAGCAAAGGCAAACACTTATTCCGCGAGCTCGACCACGATCTGTGGCGCAAGGTGGGCGAGAACCCCGTCATGCTCCTTCAGCAGATGAGCTACGAGCGCTACCAAGAGATTCTCGGCGACAAGAGACTCATGGACATGGTGGCCGATACCTACGCCGAATTCAAGGAGTATATGAAGGCTCCGATGGACAACAAGATTCCGTCGGTTTCATACTTCTCGATGGAGTATGGTCTCTGCAACTGTCTCAAGATCTACTCCGGTGGTCTCGGCGTGCTCGCCGGCGACTACATCAAGCAGGCTTCTGACAGCCGCGTCAACATGACTGCAGTCGGTTTCCTTTACAAATATGGTTACTTCTCGCAGTCGCTCTCAATCGACGGCCAGCAGATCGCCAACTACGAATCGCAGAACTTTGACCAGCTTCCCATCGAGGCTGTCCTCGGCGAGGATGGTCAGCCGATGATTCTCGAGGTGCCCTATCCCGGTCGCGTCGTATACGCACACGTATGGCGTGTGAACGTAGGTCGTATGAAGCTCTATCTGCTTGATACTGACCTCGACCAGAATTCTCAGTGGGATCGCGAGATCACTCACAAGCTCTATGGCGGCGACTGGGAGAACCGCATCAAGCAGGAGTATCTGCTCGGCATCGGCGGTATCCTCATGCTCAACAAGCTCGGCATCAAGACCGACCTCTACCACTGCAACGAGGGTCACGCCGCTCTGCTCAACCTGCAGCGCCTCGTTGACTACGTTAACAACGACCACCTGCCCTTCAATGTGGCACTCGAGATGGTTCGCGCTTCTTCGCTCTACACTGTACACACTCCCGTGCCCGCAGGTCACGACTACTTCGAGGAGTCTCTCTTCGGCAAATACATGGGCGAATATCCCGCAAAACTCGGTATCAGCTGGACTGACCTCATGAACATGGGCCGCGAGAACCCCGACACCAACGAGCGCTTCTCGATGAGCGTGTTCGCCCTCAACACCTGCCAGGAGGCCAACGGCGTGAGCTGGCTCCACGGCGAGGTGTCGAAGAAGATGTTCGCCGGCGTATGGAAAGGCTATGCGCCTGAAGAGTCACACGTAGGTTATGTCACCAACGGTGTGCACATGCCGACTTGGGCCGCTTCGGAGTGGAAGGATTTCTACGGCAAGCACCTAAATCCGGCTCTCTTCGACGACCAGAGCAATCCCTCGATGTGGGAAGGCATCTTCGAGGTACCCGATGAGGAGATCTGGAACATGCGAATGACGATGAAGAACAAGTTCATCAACTTCGTGAAGAACGACTTCAAGGAGAAATGGCTCAAGAACCAGGGTGATCCCACTGAGGTGCTCAAGGTTGTCGACAAGATCAACCCCAACGCTCTCATCATCGGTTTCGCACGTCGTTTCGCCACATACAAGCGTGCTCACCTGCTCTTCACCGACCTCGACCGTCTGGCCAAGATCGTCAACAACGAGCAGTATCCCGTGCAGTTCGTATTCTCGGGCAAGGCTCACCCCGCCGACGGCGCCGGCCAGGGTCTGATCAAGCGCATCACTGAAATCTCCAAGATGCCTCAGTTCCAGGGCAAGATCATCTTCCTCGAGGACTACAACATGATCGTTGCCAAGCGTCTCGTCACCGGTGTCGACATCTGGCTCAACACCCCGACACGTCCTCTCGAGGCATCCGGCACATCGGGCGAGAAGGCCGAGATGAACGGTGTGCTCAACTTCTCCGTGCTCGACGGATGGTGGTACGAAGGCTACCGCTTCGACGAGAAAGCCGGATGGGCTCTCACCGACAAGCGCACCTACACCGACCAGGCACAGCAGGACAAGCTCGATGCTGCCACTATCTACTCGATGCTCGAGAACGAGATCATACCTCTCTACTTCGCGAAGAACTCGAAGGGTTACTCTCCCGAGTGGATTCAGTACATCAAGCGTTCTATCGGTCATATCGCTCCGATCTTCACAATGAAGCGTCAGCTTGACGACTACATCGACCGCTTCTATGAGCCCGAGGCAAAACGTTTCCACAAGCTCGCCAAGAACGACTTCAAGGTGGCACGTGAAATCGTAGAGTGGAAAGAGAACGTTGCTTCCAAGTGGTACAATGTCCAGATTCTCTCGTGTGAATTCAACGATGAGAGCGGCAACAGTGGCGTAAGCCGTGCCGGCGACCGTTTCACAGCCAAGGCAGTCATCAACACTGCTGGTCTCGGAGATTCAATCGGTGTTGAGATTGTGGTCTACAACGACAAGGACGGCGAGAGCAAGTATCTGCGTCGCGAGGAACTCAAGGTGATTAAGAAAGAGGGTGAAGTTTACACCTACGAGCTGAAGTCTCAGTTGCGTGAGGCCGGCGTATACCGCTTCGCCTTCCGTATGTATCCGAAGAACGACCTGCTTCCGCACCGTCAGGACTTCGCTTACGTACGCTGGTTCTAAGGAAGAATAAGAAATAATAAATAAGAAATAAGAAATAGCTACG
>JAAGKN010000659.1_pt1 | contig 66566 bp, 70 predicted proteins | sample 6206371 | NCBI WGS metagenome assembly JAAGKN01 (sample SAMN11533720, study PRJNA540317) | gut metagenome | isolation source: fecal pellets from male and female animal of same cohort | host: Peromyscus leucopus | place: USA:CA | collected 2017
TGAAGAAAGGGAACAATGTAAGTCATCAATGCACATGGCAATCGGTAGTGGAACTGAAAGAACAGGGAGAAGAAAGCAAAACAGGTTACACACCACAGCCAAAAAAAGATGCCAAGCAGAGAACTATTGACCAGATAAGAAAAGATATGGCTCCTTTTTTTGGTATATATCCTCTCTGCCTTTTTCTATTTTTAGGTGTACTTTGTTGTTCGGATGGATAAGAAATTGTAATTTTGTGCTTTTGTAATAGCTAAGAACCTCATATGGATACTGAAAAGAAAGAGAATAAAGAAGTAAATAAACTTTCGCTACTTATTGTAGCAGTTATAGTATTGGTACTGATTATTGCTGGTGCCGGTTATTATATTTATCATCAAAAGCAGCAAATGACTGATTTGGTGGAAACCTTTGATCTTGAGAAAGAATCTTTGGAGGATGAATATAATGAATTGTCTCTTCAATATGAAGGTTATAAGTTTAGCGTAGGCAATGATTCCCTTGTTGCCCTATTATCTACGGAGCAAGCAAAGGTACAACGTTTATTGGAAGAATTGCGTACGGTGAAGGCTACGAATGCGAAGGAAATAGCTCGCTTGAAAAAGGAATTGGATACCTTACGTAAAATCATGCGTAACTATGTTGTCCAAATCGATTCCTTGAATCGTGAGAATGAGCAATTGAAGGTTGAGAAGAAAGAGGCTGTTCAGAAATATCAGAGGGCTACTTCACAGGCTGCTACCTTGAAAAAGGAAAAAGAGAAATTGACGGAAAGAGTAACGTTAGCTAGTCGTTTGGATGCGACGGATATTAACGTGACTCCTGTGAACTCTCGAGGTAAACTAGCTAAGCGTATTAAAAAGATGCAGCAATTTGTCGTGACTTTCAAGATAGCGAAGAACATTACCGCTCCTGTCGGCGAAAAGATGGTATATGTACGGATCATGAAACCGGATGACGATATATTGGTGAAAAGCCGTGCGGATGTATTCGCTTTTGAAGGAAAGGAAATCAATTATTCTATGAAGAAAATGATAGAATATGAAGGTGAGGAGGTGGCTGTGACCATGTATTGGAATATCGAGGAATTCTTATCTCCGGGTACTTACCGTGTGGATATTTTCTCTGACGGTAATTTGATCGGACAGAAGAGATTTACCTTGGATGATTAACTATGAAATTATCTCCTGACTTTGAGAAGTTCCTAAGTTTTATTCCGGAGATTCTGTCTCGAGATGAATCTTTCCTAAGGGATTTGGAAAGTTGTACTCGAGGTGTGACAATCCGGAAAGGGGATTATTTGATTCGTACGGGCGAGTTGTGCCAAGATGCCTATTTTATTAATAAAGGGCTTTTTATCAATCAATATATTAATGAGAATGGGAATGAATGCGTAACCGGTTTCTCCTCGGATAGTATGTACCCTTTTGTTTCTACAATCGGTTATTTTACACAAGTCCCTTCCGAGTTTGAGGTGAAAGCTATCGAGGATGGTGAATTACTTTGTTTCTCCCGGACGGATATCGAACGTTTGACGTTGGGATATCCAGCTTTCGCTACCTGTTATCAGAATGTGATGCTGATGATTATTTCCAAGCTCTATTCAATGTTCGCTGTCCGTCAAACCTGTAAGGCGGAAGAATTCCTGAAATATCTTTATACGAACCACCAATGGATCGTAAGCCGGGTACCTGATAAATATATAGCTCAATATATGGGGGTTAGTGATTCTTGGTATTGTAAGTTGAAGAAACGTATCCTTTATTGAATTAGTTCAATTTTATATTCGCTTTAAACCTATACTTTTGTGCGGGTTTTTATATTTTTGTCACATAGGGAATATGATGGCATTATATAGGTAGGTTAAAACGATATAAAGATGAAACGAACTATCTTACTATTAACATTTGTAGTCACGGTGAGCTGTATGCACGCTCAGCGAATGTTGACATTGGAAGAGTGCCGGAATCTGGCGATCCAGAACAATAAGGAGCTACAAATCTCTGGCGAAAAGATCAAGATGGCGGATAACGAGAAGAAAGCCGCTTTTACCAAGTATTTTCCTCAATTATCGGCAAACGGTGCCTATATGTGGAACCAGAAGGATATAAACTTACTGGACATGGGCGCTTTGTCCTCATCCTTGAGCTCTTCTTTAGGTGGCTTGGCCCAATTACCGATGATCCAACATTTGATGAGTGGGGTGAACGATATGCAACATTTGGATGTGCAGAATATCTGGGTGGGTAATGTATCGTTGGTGCAGCCTGTATTCATGGGCGGGAAGATCGTTAATTATAACCAAATCACTAAGTTTGTCAAGCAATTAGCGGAGTCAATGAATAATTTACAGTTGCAGGACTTGATTTATAAGACTGACGAGACCTATTGGCAGGTCATATCTTTGGTGAATAAGAAGAATTTGGCGGACGCTTATGTGGATTTGCTCCGTAAGATGGATAGTGATGTGACCGCTATGATCTATGAGGGAGTCGCTACCGAGGCCGATGGTCTTTCTGTCAAGGTGAAACTGAATGAGGCGGAGATGGCTCAGACTAAGGTTGAGAATGGTCTGGCTTTAACCCGAATGCTTTTAGCGCAAATTTGTGGTCTGTCTTTAGAGGAGGATTTATCGCTTGCAGACGAGAAGCTGGATAATTTTCCGGTAGAGACAACACAAGCCTCGGCCGATCTGAATGAGGCTTTCATGAATCGTAATGAACTGAGAAGTTTGGATCTGGCAACGAAAATCTATAAGCGAAAAGAACGTATTGCTTTGGCAGAGATGTTGCCTAATGTCGCTTTAGCGGCGAATTACTTCGTCACGAATCCGAATGTTTTTAATGGTTTTAAAAATGATTTCGCCGGTATGTTTAATGTCGGAGTTATGGTAAAGGTACCCTTGTCCGGTTGGTGGGAAGGCACTTATAGGCGTAACTCGGCGAAAGCGGAAACGCGCATAAAAACACTGGAATGGCAGGATGCTCGTGAAAAGATCGAGTTGCAGGTAAATCAATCCGTTTATAAAGTGAATGAAGCGGGCAAAAAGTTGATCGCTTCTTCCCGTAATATGGAAAATGCGGAAGAGAATTTGCGGCGTGCGAATTTCGGTTTTGAGGAAGGGGTTATCCCGGCTTTGAACTTAATGGAGGCGCAGACAGCATGGGTTTCTGCTCGCTCTAGTTTGATTGATGCTCAAATCGAGGTGAAATTAACAGAAGTTTATCTAAGCAAGGCTTTGGGTAAACTGTCCGCAAATGAATAAGAGTAATAACAAATAAAAATATACACAGAGATGAACGAGAACAAGAAGTTTTCTATCAGTAACATGATGTTAGCTTTTATCACGGTATTGGTCGTGATCGGATTGGTAGCCTTGGCGGGTTTCTTCCTGCTTACACCGCCTGACGATATTATAATGGGGCAGGCCGAGGCCACCCAAGTTCGTATCTCCGGTAAGGTTCCCGGACGTATCGCTTCTTATCGTTTTGGCGAAGGCGATCAGGTAAAAGCCGGAGATACTTTGGTCTTTTTAGATACGCCCGAGGTTATGGCGAAGCTGAAACAAGCGGAGGCGGCTCGTGCGGCAGCGGAGGCGCAGAACGCTAAAGCGATTAAAGGAGCCCGTGAACAGGAAATCACGGCCGCTTATGAGATGTGGCAAAAGGCGCAAGCCGGATTAACTATCGCTAAGAAATCTTTCGATCGTATTCAGAATTTATACGAGAAAGGGGTGATGTCCGCTCAAAAAAGAGACGAGGTGGAGGCTAATTATAACGCTATGGTAGCGACAGAGAAGGCTGCCCGTTCTCAATATGAGATGGCAAAAGAAGGTGCCCGTAAGGAAGATAAGGCTGCCGCTGCCGCTATGGTCCAACGTGCGGAAGGTGCTATCGCCGAAGTGGAGTCGTATGTGGGCGAGAGCGCTTTGGTGGCTCCGATTGACGGGGAGGTTTCAGAACGGTTCCCGGAAGTCGGCGAGTTGGTTGGTACAGGCGCTCCGATCATGAATATCTCTGATTTAAATGATGTATGGGTAACTTTCAGTATTCGTGAGGATCTGTTGAAAGATATCAAGATTGGCTCGGAAGTAAATGCTTTTATCCCGGCGTTGGGGGACCTACCGGTGAAGTTGAAAGTCTATTATATGAAGGATATGGGCTCGTATGCCGCATGGAAAGCGACAAAGACGAATGGACAATATGACTCGAAGACTTTCGAGGTGCGTGCCCGTCCGTTGGAGAAAGTCGCTGATCTTCGTCCGGGAATGTCCGTGATCTTAAAGAAAAAAGGGAAAGAGATCGTATGACCTATAAAGAAAGTTTGCATAGAATCTGGCTTATCGCGAAGCGTGAGGTGCATCGGCTGGTGGCTCAACCGATTTACTTCTTTTGTATGCTGATCGCTCCGGCTATCTGTGTCATTTTCTTTGTATCGTTGATGCATGAGGGATTGCCGACCGATCTGCCGATAGCAGTGGTGGATATGGATAACTCTGCTACTTCACGCAATTTGATTCGCCAGTTGGATGCCTTTGAGCAGACAGAGGTGTATATGAAAACCATGTCGTTTACCGAGGCTCGTCAGGAAATGCAGAAAGGGAATGTATATGGAATTTTTTACATTCCATCCGGTTTCGCCGTGGACGCTACATCTGGAAAGCAGCCCCGGTTGTCTTTTTATACGAATGGTACCTATTTGATCGCCGCTTCCTTGCTGTTTCGGGATATGAAAACAATGTCGGTATTGGCGGGGGCCGCTGTGGGTTTACAGACCGGACAAGCGAAAGGATATACCGAAGCGCAGATCATGGGACAGCTACAACCGATCGTGATCGATACGCACCCGATCGGCAATCCGTGGTTGAATTATTCGGTATATTTGAATAATACGGTTTTGCCGGGTATCATTCAGTTGATGGTATTTCTGGTGACAGTATTCAGTATCGGTACGGAAATTAAATATTCCACATCCCGTAAATGGTTGGATATGGGAGGGAATTCCATCGCAGTTAGTTTGTTGGGAAAGTTATTGCCGCAGACAGCTATTTTTACGGTCGTAGGCTTTATGTATTGTGCGGTGTTGTATGGAATTAATTCTTTCCCGTTAAATAGCGGTTGGTTTCCGATGCTTTTGGCGATGTTTTTGCTGATTATATCCTCTCAGGCGGTAGGCGTATTTATGATCGGCGTATTACCGACTCCCCGTTTAGGGCTTAGCTTCGCCAGCCTGTTCGGAATGATCTCGTTCTCCATTGTCGGATTCTCGTTTCCGGTACAAGGTATGGACCCTACGTTGCAAGCGTTGGCTCGTTTGTTCCCTTTGCGGCATTATTTCTTGATTTATGTCGATCAAGCCTTGAACGGGCGGGCGCTATTCTATACGTTGGGCGAGTACGCTTGGTTGTTGGGATTCTTGATCCTGCCCTTCCTTATCGGGCGGAACTTGAAGAGAGCGTTGTTGGATTTCAAATATCTACCGTAAAAACTGTATGTGATGAAAAGAGAACATCGTTTACGATATATCATAAAGGAAGGTCTTCTGGATACGTTTTATATTTGGAAAGATGAATTGAGAAACGTGTTTAAGGATGCGGGGGTCATGATCTTCTTTTTCTTGGTGCCTTTCGTATATCCGCTGCTTTATTCATTTATATATAATAACGAGGTAGTACACGAGGCGAAGATGGTGGTGGTAGACCAAAGTGATTCCTATTTGAGTCGTGAGTTTACCAGACGGGTTAACGCCACGCCGGATGTGGAAGTAGTGGGTGTTTGTCCGGATATGGCGGAAGCCAAGAAGATGTTAGATGAGAAGAAGGCCTATGGAATTTTGTTCTTTCCCCCGGATTATAGTAAGGACCTGCATGAAGGGCGACAGACAACCGTCTCGTTGTATTGCGATATGAGCGCCTTATTGTTTTATAAGGCTTTCCTTTTGGCGACGACAGAGGTGTCATTGGATATGGGTAAGGAACTTCGGATGCATAATAATCCGTCGTCTACGGATAAGATGGACCAGATCACGGTAGACCCGATCCCGTATGAATCGGTAGCGTTGTTTAATTCCCAGAATGGCTTTGCCAGTTTCTTGGTACCGGCTATCTTGATCTTGGTGTTGCAACAGACTTTGATATTGGGTATCGGAATGTTGGGAGGAACGGCCCGGGAAAAGAACCGCTTTCATAGTCTGGTGCCTATTTGCCGGCATTTTAATGGGACTTTGCGTATCGTGTTCGGCAAGTCGCTGACTTATCTTTTGCTGTATGTGGTGGTTTGCATCTGGGTATTGGCTATTGTCCCTAAGTTATTCTCCTTACCTCAGGTTGGTGAGCCACTGACTATTTTGTTGTTTTTACTGCCTTACCTGTTTGCCTGTATTTTTATGTCTATGACGCTATCTGGATTTATGACGAGTCGTGAGTCACCTATGTTGGTATTCGTTTTCACGTCTGTCATCTTGTTATTTATCTCGGGTGTCTCTTGGCCGGAGGCGGCTATTCCTCCGTTTTGGAAAGTGGTGGGTTATTTGTTTCCTTCTACTCCGGGTATCCAGGGATTTATTCGTATCAATACGGCTGGCGCTTCCTTGCATGAGGTGGCGCATGAATATCGGGTATTATGGATTCAAGCGGGCGTATATTTCATCTTGTCTTGTATCATTTACCGTTATCAGATCATACGTAGCCGCAAGATGATTATTAAGCAATATCGGTATATGAAGATGCGACGGATGTTGCGAGAGAGAGAATAATCCCTCGTTTAGGTCTACCCTAATCGCTCATTTAGGGTGTCCCTAAACGGGGGATTAGGGTGAGGGTAAATGTGTGATTAGATTTTAACTTTCGGTTTATACATATCCTCAGCGGTCAGGCCACATTCTTTCATCATGCGGATACTGTAAGACAGATCGCTGACGTTTGGTGTCACGTTGTTACTTCCAAACGTGAATTTAACGCCGACGGCTTTCGCCTTCATAATGATCGCTTTATTTGGAATATTGTATAGTTCGTTGATCTCTAAAGCTTTTCCGCTTTTTGCCAATGCCTCGACGAAACGGTTCATGCGGGCCTCCGTCCAGAACTCGTCAAAACGCTTATCCATCGGAGATGGCAAGAAACAAGGATTTACATAGATATCTACCGGCTCTTCCAATACGGAGCAGATACGATCTACGATCATGTCCATATATTGCTCCTCATTCTCGATCCAAGTCTCTTCCGGAATCCATAGGCGGGTACGGCGACCTTTATTGTCCTTGAACGTCAAAGCGTCCGTAAACACATAGTCGAATTCTTTAAGAGTCTCGGGAGAGAATGTGGTTATCCATTCGCGTCCTTCCGCTTGCATACCAAGGATGAAAGGCTGTGAGCGCATCTCATTTAGGTAATCCATGACTTGTTGGTCGTTCGTGATCGGGAAACCGATGCCGCAGTTCGGTGCGATCGTATAATTGATACCGGTCTTGCGGGATTGCTTAGCGGCAACTTCCTTGGTTAAGCCACCTTTTAAGTGCACGTGATAATCTAATACCGGGAAATCCGATTGATGTAATTTAATGATCTCGTCATTTTGCTCATCGTTAGCTTCCGCCAATTGTGCGTTGATATCGATCGTGGATTCATCAATTACGCTCACGGTGATGTTCTTGATCTGGATCTCACCGCTACCATCACTCTCTATGCCAAATGTCCCTTCCGATAATAAGGCATAGGCGTTAGCGTCCGTACGATACGGTGCGGTCGGTTGGATATACTCTACAACCGGTTCGCCGTTTATATTTACATCGATCTCTTGTCCGGCTACCCGGATATCCATCTTGAACCATTGATCTTCTTTTACGAAGCTTTTGGTCAAATTCCGCACGGAAACAAGACTTCCTGTCATTTTCCACCAAACCTTATCAGCCCGGTCATTATTGATAGCGATACGATATCCTTTCTTCAATGTCGGGTCCGTATGGAACCAGACGGCACCTTTGCCTCCCGGGGTAGTACGTAACTCAAGGGTCAGATCGAAGTTTTTGTATTTGCCGTTTTTCAGTACGGCCAGCGCATCCGTACCTTTCAAGGTCATTATGTCGTCTTGAACGGAGACATCGCCTGTCATTTTCCATTTGTTACTATCTTTGCCATCGAATAAGGTGCCACTGCCAGAAACACTACAGGCTGTGGTCAGGACAAAGAGAAGGCCCATCGCTAGAATTGATAATTTTTTCATGATATAAATGATTTAAGTAATAATATATCCTCCAAAGATAACGAAAATTAAAATACAATGTCCTTTTTGAAGATTTTAACTTCCATAAAGATATAAACCTAAGAATATAGTCTTACTTTTGTAAAAATTCTCAATCAAACTTAATTAATAGTACTATGCAGAACAGACGTAATTTTTTGAAGCAAGCCTCTTTGATGCTTGCGGGTGGGTTGGTAGCCCCGCAGTTATTATCTTCTTGTGGCGGTAAATCAGGACAAGCTGCCGTAAATGCTGAAGCGGCTAAGAAACATATCGGACTTCAGCTATATTCCTTGCGCGATGATATCAATGATTTGGGTATCCAAAAGGTATTGGAGATTGTATCAAAGATGGGATATGTAAACTTGGAGACTGCGGGTTATAGTGATGACGGAAAGATTTACGGCGTTGATCCTTCTGAGTTCAAAAAGATGTGTAACGACTTGGGTATGAAACCGACAAGTGCTCACCTTTCTCATTTCATCAGCGATGATATGAACAAGGACTTGTCTTGGTGGAATACAGCCATAGAAGCTCATAAGAAAGCTGGTATGAAATACATGGTTATGCCGGTATCTCCGATTAACGAGAAAGCTTCCTTGGATGATTTGAAGAGATACTTCGGTGATTATTTCTATCAGATTGGCTTGGCGGCTGCTGGAGCTGGTATCAAGTTTGGTTATCATAACCATGACTATGAGTTCAAGCAAATTGAGGGACAGACTATTTATGACTTGATGTTGGAAAACTCCAGCCCGGATCATGTGATGTTCGAGATGGACGTATATTGGGTAATGCGTGGAGGCCAGAATCCTGTTGAATACTTGAAAAAATATCCGAACCGTTTCCCGATTCTTCATATCAAGGACGAGAAAGCCATCGGTGCAAGTGGCCAAATGGATTTCAAGCCTATCTTCGAGCAAGCTTATGCAAATGGAATGAAAGACTGGTACGTGGAGGTTGAGCGTTATGATGGCACTCCTCAAGAAGATGTCCAAAAGAGCTACGATTTCTTGAATAAAGCGGATTATGTAAAATAATTTTTTCAGAAAAAGGATAGAAAGAGAGGTTACTACAGAGTAACCTCTCTTTTATATTCGTATTTCATATCAAGGTAATTTCAAAGATTTGGAAAGCTCTATAATTTGTTTCCATTCTTTAGCCAAACTAACCATATCTGGAAATAGGAGATCCGCTCCGGCATCTAATAAAACTTGATCGGGGAGAGGTCCGGTGTTTACGGCTATCGTAAAGATCTTGGCTGCCACGGCGGCTTCTACTCCCATGGGAGCGTTCTCTACCACAAAAGCTTCGTTAGGCTTCGCATGCGCTTTTTGAAGTCCCATTAAATAAGGTTCGGGGTGTGGCTTGCCATATTTCACGTCGAAAGCCGTAACCATTTTCTCTCGGTTGAAATGTCCCGGATAGGTATGGTTTAGCTTATCGATCAAGCTATGTTGGCCGGAACCGGTGACAACCAATCGTTGCAGTCCGGATGCTTCCACTTCTTTTAGAACCTCTGCGGCGCCGGTCATGGGGGCACCGTCATTATAGGTATTGAATAGATCCGCTTTCTCTTTATAGATCGTTTGCTTCTCCTCGGCGGTAGCGTCTCGTTGGAAAGTGCGTTGGTATAGCTCGTTGATCGTGCTTTCCCCAGTACGTCCTTCGAACATATAAAAGTCTTCCGGCCGAGAAGTTAGCTGATGGAGGGTCGCTACCTCATGCCATGCCCGTGCATGAAAACGCATAGAGTCATATAATACACCATCCATATCGAAAAGAACAGCTTTGGGAGAAAGGGATTCCTGCCTGTGTTTACGCAGATATCGGATAATCGCTTCTTGAATCATGTTATTACCTTCTTAAAAACCAATACAAAGGTACGTAATAAATCGGAATTAACAGAAATGGGAGGAAAGCTTCTTGAAATTAAATAAATATGATATATAATGGAATTTCATTTTATGAAACAAAAATGGTTTAAATGGGTGCTTACTTTTGATCCACCTACATGTACACCCTAACCGGATTGATAAATTCTATAATTATCTGGATGAGTTGATAGATGTATTGAAAAATAAGGGATATAAATTTATTTCGTTGAGATAATTAATCAATAAATTATGACGTAGTTCGGTGAGAACTCTAGTAAGCGCATTAATAACGAATTTTCAAAGGCTATAACTTGCTATGAATAAGTGATATCATAATACTGTATACTATTTCTTATTAATTATATTTCTACCAAAGTCTCACTTGTCTATCTGAAAGGGGTTCAATTATACCTACATTTAGGTATATAATATTTCTGTATGCATTGATTTTTAATATATGTTATTTTGATATTCCCCAAATATTCATATATTTGCAATGATTAAACAACTAAGTTCTCACCGGACTCTTTTCTGGTGAAGAATGGTATATTTATTATCTGGTATGAATAGAGGAGAATTAGTACAATCTCTTGTGGAAGAAACAGGATTGCCGAAAAATGTTGTTAGAACCGTAGTGAATGCGTTACCGACTGTTGTGGCGAAAGGAATACGGGAAGGAGAATCTATTTCCATGAAAGGATTTGGATCTTTTGTACCTTGGCAACAATCCGAGCGATTGGCACGTAATCCGAAAACAGGGGAGGAAGTAATGATTACTCCACGTGTCTCGGTCAAATTCAAGGCCGGGAGCGATTTACTTAAAGAATTAAATGAGTAATAAAAACTATTCAAACGAAAAAACGGTTTCCTCGTGATGAGAAAACCGTTTTTTTATGGGGTAAATCGTATTATAAACGTGCTTTGATAGCTTCGCTTTCTTTCTCGTATCCCGGCTTATTCAACAGGGCGAACATATTCTTCTTATAAGCCTCGACACCCGGTTGATTGAATGGGTTAACGCCCAACATATAACCACTGATGCCACAAGCTTTCTCGAAGAAATAGAACAACTGACCAATATAGAACGCACTTACTTCCGGCATAGTTACCTTGATATTAGGAACGCCACCATCTACGTGAGCTAACTGAGTACCTAACTCAGCCATCTTGTTTACCTCGTCTACATGCTTGCCTGCCAAGAAGTTCAATCCATCCAAATCAGCCTCGTCCGTAGGAACCAATACGCTATGATCTGTAGCTTCCACGGAGATAACCGTTTCGAAAATCGTACGCTCACCGTCTTGAATCCATTGACCCATGGAATGCAAATCGGTTGTCAAATCTACGGATGCTGGGAAAATACCTTTACCGTCTTTACCTTCGCTCTCTCCGTAAAGTTGTTTCCACCATTCTGCGATATAGTGCAATTTCGGATGGAAGTTAGCCAAGATCTCAATCTTTTTACCGCTCTTATACAACTCGTTACGAGTAGCGGCATAGATAGCGGCCATATTATCAGCGAAAGGAACGCTCGCGTCTGTAGCTTTTTCCATGGAAACAGCTCCAGCAACCAAGTTGCGGATGCTGATACCTGCCACGGCGATCGGAAGCAAACCTACCGGAGTTAAAACAGAGAAACGTCCACCTACGTTATCAGGGATGATGAAAGTCTTGTAACCTTCTTGATCCGCCAAGGTCCGCAAAGCGCCTCTCTTAGCGTCCGTGATAGCTACGATACGATGTTTAGCCTCTTCCTTGCCAACAGCATCTTCCAATTGTTTCTTCAAGATACGGAAAGCCAAAGCCGGCTCTGTAGTCGTACCAGACTTGGAGATATTGATAATACCGAATTGCTTACCTTTCAAGACTTCGCTTAATTCATAAAGATAATCCTCTCCGATATTGTGTCCGGCGTATAACATAACCGGGTTTTTACGGTCGTTTTGCAACCAGTCGAAACTGTTGTTTAACGCTTCTACTACCGCTTTGGTACCCAAATAGCTACCACCGATACCAATGGCTACGACCACCTCACATTTAGAACGAAGCACGTTCGCCGTATTCTCGATGTCGGCCAACTCTGTGTCCGTGATAGAAGAGGGGAGATGCAACCAACCCAAAAAGTCGTTACCTGCTCCGTTACCGTTATGTAATGTGGCAATACATTCCATTGCCTTGGCCTCTTGAGCGTAAACCTGTTCCTTGGAGACAGTGCCCAGAGCCTTGTCGATGTTTAAACTGATGTTTTTCATATGCTATTTTATTTAAACGTTTCCGTTAATTGACGAATGACCGTTGTTGGCGATTTCTTCTCGTACAATATATCATAAACAGCGTCCAGTATCGGCATGTTCACTTTATATTTCTCATTGATCTCACGCATACACTTGGTTCCATAATATCCCTCGGCGATCATTTCCATCTCCAGCTGCGCTGTCTTCACGGAATATCCTTTACCGATCATGGTTCCGAAAGTACGGTTACGGCTGAACCGGGAATAAGCGGTAACCAGCAAATCGCCAAGGTAGACGGAGTCGGTGATATCCCGCTCCAGCCCGTGTACGGCGTCCACGAAATTACGCATCTCCTCAATAGCGTTCGAGATAAATACGGCTTGGAAGTTATCGCCATATTTCATCCCATGGCAAATACCGGCGGCGATAGCGTACACGTTCTTCAGTACGGCGGCGTATTCGATACCGGTCACATCCTTACAGAAGGAATTCTTTAAGTATTGATTCTTGAAAACGGGGGATATCGTACGGACCTTCTCGATGTCGGAACAAGCCAACGTAATGTACGAGAGCCGCTCCAGAGCGATCTCTTCCGCATGACAGGGACCACCGATAACTGCTATATTTTCTGTCGGAACCTTGTAATACTCCGCGAAGTAATCCGTAATCAACATATTCTCATCCGGTACGATACCCTTGATCGCCGAGATGATAAACTTATCTTTCAAAGAGGTCTTCACCTTCTTCAAATGTTGTTTCAAGAAAGGGGAAGGCGTAGCGAAGATCAAGGTATCCGAGTCCTTGATCGCTTGGTTGATATTGGAATAGAAGTTTATCTTGTTCGTGTCGAATTTCACGGCGGTGAGGTAACACGGGTTGTGTCCCAACTGCTTGAACTCCTCGATACGATCGGGCCTACGCATGTACCAGTTGATACTATCTTGAGTTGAAAGTACGATCTTGGCTAAGGCGGTAGCCCAGCTACCACCTCCCATTATCGCGATTTTTCCGGGCAAATCCATCGTATCACGCTTTTATTCTCCTACATTGGCTATCCAAGCTTCTATTTCTTGGATCGTAGGATTTTGCAGTTCTAACTTATATTTTTTATTAAGCTCACAAAGCTCTTGTCTTAATTTGTTGGCGTTCGCTTCTTTCAGCGTGTCAACCGTCAGGTAGCCGGCTTTCTGCAAAGCGGGAACCCACTCCTCGGAAATACCCAAGGCTACGTATTTGTCGGCGTTATCTTTCTTTGCGGTTTTCTCCGGACGCATTTGCGGGAAAAGCAATACCTCTTGGATCGTTGTCTGTCCGGTCATCAACATAACCAGACGGTCGATACCGATACCGATACCCGACGTAGGAGGCATACCGAATTGAAGGGCGCGTAAGAAATCTTGATCGATGAACATCGCCTCGTCGTCCCCTTTTTCGCTCAAGCGTAATTGCTCCTTGAAACGTTCTTCTTGGTCGATCGGATCGTTCAGCTCGCTATAAGCGTTCGCCAATTCCTTCCCGTTTACCATCAACTCGAAGCGTTCGGTCAATCCCGGTTTGCTACGGTGCATCTTAGTCAGCGGGCTCATCTCGATCGGATAGTCGGTGATGAACGTCGGCTGGATAAACGTGCCTTCGCATTTCTCGCCGAAGATCTCGTCGATCAATTTACCTTTACCCATCGTATCGTCGATCTCCATCTTCAATTCCTTGCAGATCGTACGGATCTCGTCCTCGCTCTTACCTTCCAAGTCGTAACCCGTCTTTTCCTTGATCGCCTCCAAGATCGGCAAACGGCGGAAAGGAGCCTTGAAGCTGATTGTCTTACCGTCGATCGTGCTCTCGCTCGTACCGTTCACGGCGATACAGATACGCTCCAACAGCTTCTCGGTGAAGCTCATCATCCAGTTGTAGTCCTTGTATTGGACATAAAGTTCCATACAGGTGAACTCCGGGTTGTGCGTACGGTCCATACCCTCGTTACGGAAATTCTTACCGATCTCGTATACACCCTCGAATCCACCGACGATCAATCGTTTCAAATACAACTCGGTAGCGATACGCAAATACAGATCGATATCCAAAGAGTTGTGATGCGTGATGAATGGACGTGCGCTGGCTCCTCCTGCGATAGATTGCAGGATCGGAGTCTCTACCTCCGTATATCCGGCCTCATCCAAGGCGGTACGCATGGTCTTGATGATAGCCGCACGTTTCATGAAAATATCTTTTACACCCTCGTTTACTACCAAATCCACGTAACGCTGGCGATAACGAAGCTCCGGGTCATTAAAACCGTCGTAAGCGACACCATCCTTATATTTAACGACCGGTAGCGGACGAAGTGATTTAGACAGAACTGTCAATTCTTGCGCATGAACGGAAATCTCTCCCATCTGAGTACGGAAAACGAATCCCTTGATCCCGACGAAATCACCGATATCCAGTAATTTCTTGAAAACGACATTGTATGTGTCTTTATTCTCGTCCGGACAAATATCGTCACGAGAGATATAGACCTGTATTCTGCCCTCGGAATCCTGCAACTCCATGAAAGAGGCTTTTCCCATGATACGACGGCTCATGATACGGCCGGCGATACGTACCGGGCGTGGCTCAGCGTCGTCTTTGAATGTCTCTTTTATCTCTTTGGAAAATGCGTTCGTTACATACTCAGCTGCGGGATAAGGCTCTATCCCCATCTGACGCAACTGCTCCATGCTATTACGTCTTATTATTTCCTGTTCACTCAGTTCTAATAGATTCATTATGCTATTATTTTGTATAATACGGCGCAAAAGTACAAAATATTTCTGATTTATGCTGACTTATGTGGTAAAAGGTTGAGGTCACCGATCTTGTTAGTTCATGGATAAAGTATCTTAGGTTCATCGGTAAAGTATCTTAGGATCCTTGGTGAAGTATCTTAGGTTTGTAGGCCAATGAACTTAAGACCCAATAATTTTATCTTTACATCCCGTTTTGATCCCGGGGATGAGACAAATGGAATAAACAGCCCTCACTCCGATAAATCCGGTAGCCAAAACTTAACCAACGGTAATGTCTTTCTCCGTCCTCCAAGCCCCAGCCATAGAAATCCTCATTCTCCATACCCGCTTGCAGGTATTTTTCCGTTTGGGCGAAGACCGCTCCCCCGACTGCGCCTATCACTCCCTCTACTGTGTACAAAGAGTTCATCTTTGCTTGATGTTTTTTTAGGAAATCTAAGTCACGATGGAGCCAATAATGTTCCCTCAATATATCTGACGTATCTAAAAAATTACCATCATATAGATAAACGACATCAGAAGTCCTAGTTCTAAGCTGTTTCACCGCATCCAATATTTGAAGGTGGTCCAGTATCACATCTGCGTCCCAAATACAAACAAGTGGAGTATCAACCTGCTTTGCGAGGATATTCAAGTATTTGGTCTTGTAGAATACAGGATCTTTATCCACGAGGAAAGTGTACTTCACCGTATCATCTTTTATTAACGAGGGGATAATCTCATTTTGGTATGATGAGGCCTCCAGAATTAAGATGCGTGTCCGGAAATAACGTACTATTGAGTCCACGGACATCAACAGGTTCTCCAAACGGATCATGGAATCGATCCGTACAGGAATAATAAATGTTGTATCTGTCAAGTCTATTCGCATAAATATCTTTGCTTAATGTTTAACAATGCCAACACCGTACCGGGGAAACCATTCAGCAATCCTCTGTGTATATTATAGTAGTATTTCTTAGTTCGTCCACATATCTTTGTCAATCCGGTGAACAATTCCGTAAAGGTAGTATGCCCCATAACAGATATAGTCGGTTCAAATGCAGATGAGGCAAATGGGAGAACATATACAGAGATAGTTGTTCCAAAACCTTTTGTATCCGATCCTTGTAAAAATCATATTGTATAAGACAGGACAGGGGTTTCATCAATATCGGTACGTGATATTGGTAAATGGAAAACGTATAGGATTCCTCGAAAAAGGAGGCGTCTATCAAATCGGCCAATTGATTAACTAACTTGATTGCTAAGCCCTCGAAAGGGAAACGCTCATTATCGTTTGTCTGGATTTCCAGCCTTTTATAAATGTAATATAAGAAATGGATGAGTTGAGACAGGGAATACCTAGATTCCATATTTCCGAAAACCAGCTTCTTGAATAGCAAATCATCGATACCACTTAGCAAATCATTAATATCACCGTCTACAAATTGCTTTTTTACAATATAATCCAATCCTAATGCAACTCCGCATAAACCTTCCTCCACGGTAAGTTCTGCGTTTTTAGAAAGATCGTTTTCCAAGAGATCGTCCAGCAATCGCTCAGCCTTCTCTTTTATGACGCTCTTTTGTATACCAGTCGGACAGGAATCGTAAATAATCTGATTCCTTATTTAGTAGATACATGGAGGTTAGTAGCATAGCGCTAGGTTCTAATTCCTTGCTAAAAGATGTCAAGACGATTTGTATGCAAATCTCCTCTTTATATTCTTTAAGTAACTCTTCTATTTGGGGATGTAACCTTGCGCAAGGGGCACAAGGTGGATTCGAGATAATGCTAATCCATTCCTTGGCATCCGTATTTCCCAATAATATTCCTATATTTTTATCAATGTCATATTGAGGCTGTTCGTTTAATAATGTCCTAAATACAGAGGCATTCAGTTTTATGCAGCTAAGTTTATTGTTGCTTTGTTGGGTTTGCTTTTCTTTTACATATAATGCGACAATAAAATGGATCAGTAGAATGACGAGCCCATACATGCATGCAATGGAAATAAAATCAAATAAATCCCATTGATTGAAATCTAGGCCTATCTCGAAAAGAGAGATGAAGAAGGCGATCCATACGGTGGCTTATACGGATAAACATAAAGCGCACCATTGCTTTACCTTGGATTTTTGGTACCATACACTCCATACTGTATAAGGCAAAGCGATTATATTTAGAGTTTCTGTATATATGGCATATTTTGGCAACAAGGCGATAGACAATATAGCAGAGAGAAAATATCCTAAGCTGAAGACACTCCAACTGATCCCCAAGAAATGAGATGCTTGGGAATCCAATGTCCCGTTGCAATCACTGGATTTCAAAAACAGGGAACAAATTTTGTTGACATATTTATCTGAGCCTAAGATCTCTCGAGAAAGCAGGATACCGCAGAAAGATGCTCCGATCACATTAACACCCCATAACCCCCAGATTCCTATCTCCATTCCTCTGTTGGTGATAAGGGCACACCCTATTAATGATAGAAGTAATGAAACGAAACATGCGATTACTATCCGCTGTCGTAAGTATTCCTTTCTATGCTCTTTATAATCCGGTTCGATAGATTCATCGGTGGATTCGAAAAGAAGGACGATTCCTGACCATCGTTCCAAGAATACCGGGATAGATAATGTGATGTTTTACCTCGCCATGAATAGATGATTGCCTCGGTAGAAACATGTCGTACCAATCAAACTCATGATCTACGTAAGCCACAAAGGGTACATCCAATGAGGATAAGCATTCTTGTGTTTTTTGAATTTCGGCTGCTACATTCTCTATCTTATAATAACGTAGCATCTCGGATAATCCAAACAGGCTGTTTTTGTGTGGATGCTTCTCGTAGAATCTTAGGGTAAAATCCTTCGTGTATTTTATCGATAAGATTTCTAAAATTTGGATGAACAGATTGTCATGTTCCATAGCTTAGAGTTTTTAGTGATTATCTCAGCTTCCCGATAAACAGCACCGGATTACTCTCCTCGTTCAGTCCGGGGAAGCGTCGTGCGAACTCTTCCTTCTTCAAAACGTCTTCCGGATACATTAGCATGGCGCACCAGCCCTCATCTAACGAGAAGAACTGTTTGGGCAACCACCGGAAGTTGTCATCGAACTTGATGTTCTCTAAAACTCTTGCGTTTCCATCTTTTTTGTCGATTAAGGCAACCCCTTCAAGATCATCCCTTTTTCCCTTGAAGGAGAGTAATATTGTTTCCTTTGATTCTACGTAATCTGGGATATGACCGATGTATCCTTTTTCAGCTTCCTCCATTACGATTTGCACATAGTCCTTTCCGTCTTGTGCCCAAAATCCCGCTGGAGGAATTTTATTGTCGATATTTATTCGATATCGAACTTTAGTACTATCCATCGTACACTCAAGTATCTCATTGCCTTGATAGCCATGAGAGATTATAAGTCCTTCAAAACGTTCGAATGAGTTTGTGAATGAGCTGATATATTTATTTTGTTTCTCTATGGAGTCATATGAACTGATGTAGGCCCCGTTCTTATGATTGATTATTCTGTAACGCAATTGTCTCTCAGCAGGCAGGCATTTTATAATGTATGAGCTGTCATTAAATTGGGCGATAGCCTCTATATATCCTATGTTTACATAACGCCTATTATTGATGAACTCGAATGAGGTTGAATAGGTTACCAGGGATAGTGTGGATGCTATAGTGATATCGCCATTGGGCCATATCATAAAATTGTTAAGGAAGGGGTACGATTGTGGATCTTCCCCTTTTTTAGACAGGACACGTTTGATTTTTCCTGATTTATCATATACTATTAAAATGTCGTCAGAGCCGATGTATATGTCCTCTTGGAAGAGGGCGATGTTTCTGATTTTGTAAAGTACGTCTATCAATGCATCGTCTCTTGTTTCCAAGGGGACATACCGATATTCCTCAAACATTTCATCCACGTCTTTTTCTACCCGATGTGAGAGTGGAATAAAATACTCGATTGTTTCGTCCTTGCTATTATCCTTGGCTTGATCAGGATTACAACAGATAAGCAAAAGAGCGACTAAAAATAGAAGATAGATCATGATCGTTTTTGTTTTAAGAAAAAAAGCGGGTTTTAGCAGATGGCGCCTGCTAAAACCTGTTCTTTCTTTTGTTACTAACCTCCTATGGTATTGCAGTTTTGTACTCCTCCAAGACCATTGCATTTAGAATCACACTCAGAGCAGCTGGAGGCTTCAAAGGAACCGGAACTGTTCCAGCAATGACAATACGCACTTCCTCCCCCTAAGATTTTCATCATTTGCTCTTTTGGAAGAACTTTACCTTGTTGGTTTAGTACGACTTTTGTCAGTTTTTTGAGTTTGTACATAATTTGAAAGATTTAAAAAGTTAATAGATGTGTAATGTTTTGATGTTTACAAATAAAATTAAAAAAATATTAAAAACAAGAAAAACGGTGTTTTGTTTAATGTATTTTATCTATTTATATTGTATAGAGTACAAAGATTAACTTTTACGGGAAGGTCATGAGAAATGATGTAACTACTCACCCCTCTCCAGCCTGTCCGAGAACTTAGATATTTCACTTTGAATAGTTCCTTAAAGGCTGTTTTTAAGGCTTTCATCGTAGTTCCTTAATTTTATTTTGAACTTCCTTGTTCTTTTATCGGTTAACATGAAGCTTAGAAAAACAGCTCATACTAACTTTCAACCCTGTGAAGTTTTTCAGGAGAAGGTTCTCTAAGATGTGAAGTACCTTAGAAAATAACAGTAAAATCTGTGAAGTAAATTTAGGCATAGTCAGTACGCTCATACATTTAAGATTGAGTAGTACTAACTTTCCTAAGTAAGATATATCCTTTGCCACTAGCAGTATATATTCTATGGTGAAGTAAGTACTACTGCGTTTTTCGATTATATAGTTGACAAATCCGTCTTACACCTTGTTCTATTTTAATCGTGCAAGACACAAAATGTAATTGCTTTCGGCATCTATGTCAGGGAACTTATTTGCGAAAGAAGTTGCGCCTTTTTTGTCGAACAGCAAATGAGCGGGGATAGGAATCACTACCCAACCGTTTTCTTGTGGGAAAATATATTCAGGTTCCCAACCGAAAGACGAGTCGAATAGAAATTCCTTGATCAGTTCGCTTTTACCTGTGGCTTTGTCTATCAATGCGTAACTTTTTAAAGCGTCGGAAGCTCCTTCGAAGCGTAGAAGGATTTTTTGCTCACCTTCCATGAAAAAAGGTATATGCCCGATATAGCCTTTCTCGGAATACGCTTGCTCTAATTGACGGCTATTATCCGAGGATTGCCAGAAATCCTTTGGCGGTATTCGGCCATCCACATCGATGGTATAGGCAGGGAGCAACTTCTCCCGGGTTAGTTCATATACGTGATTGCTACGATACCCGTTTAAGAAAACACGCCTTTGGTAAGTAGGGAAAAAATCCTTAAACATGTGGATGAGTTTGGAGTGGGCCACGGGATAATAGGAATTGATCACTTCTCCATTATTCCAGTTTACGATATAAATGTTATTCCGTGAGTCTCTGTCACCCATTGTCTTTAATATCAGCGTACTGTCATTCAGCATTGTCAGATCCCGAAGCGATAGTTCGGGAAAACGTTTTTTACTAATCATTTCTCCACTTTTATTGTAGGTCATGACTGCGGATGCCATGCGATCTAAGATGGAGATATTCCCATTGGTATGTACGGTGAAATTGAAGAGCGACAGATAAGAGTCCGGTCCTTGCCCTTGTTTGTTCAAGGTCGTCACGTATTTCCCCGAGCGATCGAACAGGGTTAATTTAAAGAGATCGCCCACATAAATGTAATCATCTTTAACGATGATCCGATTGATGATATCCAATTCTTCCAACAATGCTGGATCATTACTATCTACAGTATTTAATGTTTTAAAGATAGTTTTATCTGTCTTGTGAATTGTTTTTTTATTGTTAATATTTACTAATCGATGTAATTTTTGTATTCAGTATCAATTCATCTGCATAAACCGGGATGTATTGGGGCAAATGTCTAAAATTTATTCTTTGAGAGTTTGATTTTTAGAGATTACCTCAGTTTGCCGATAAACAATACCGGATTACTCTCCTCGTGTAACTTAGGGTATCTTTGTGTGATAGTGTTTCCCTCTTTCCCAAATAATAAATACGCCGGAATCGGTATGATAATCGATTCGTCAAGTTGTGGAAATATGTAATAAGGTTTCCATTTGAAGGATTCCTCGAATTGAAATTCTTGGAATATGCCGCTTTTTCCGTCCTGCTTATTTACCCAAGCGTAACCTTCCAGTTCTTCCGAGCCACCCTCATAGCGCATCAGCAAGAACTGATCTCCTTCCATAAAGATTGGAAGATGACCGATATACTCATGGCTCCTGTATTCGTCAAGAATACTGAGATAGTCCATCCTTTCCTGCTGCCAGAAACCTTTCGGCGGGGTCTTTCCTCCAATATCGATGGTATAACGGAGCAAACAGCTATCCTCATCCAATTCGTAAACATCCATAGTCTTATAGGTGCTGAAAAGATATTTGTTGTCATAATGGGCAAAATGCGTCTGCAAGAGAATATTTCCTCTCGATCTTTCTATTGGATAAAAATTCTTGACGATCTCTCTTGTTCTCCAATCTAATAAATGAATAAGATCGGGGATATCCTCTCTCTCTCCAACAGTACGCAGAAGCAACCGACTTTCATCCAACCAGGAAATATCCCAAAGCATACCGAGTTCATTCATATTAAAACGATCCATAAGATTTCCGTTTCGGTCGTAGGTGAGAATTGAACTTTTAGCCATCCAAGTCTCGATAATTGTAATATTCCCGTTGGGATGAACAATAAAACTAGAAATAGCGTTGTATTCTTCCGGTCCTGGCCCATGTCGATCAAATTTTCGTAAAAAGCATCCTTTTTTGTTGAAAATCAAGATCTCTTTCCAATTTACTATGTAAATAGAGTCTCCAAATGTTTTGATCTGAGGAATATAATCCAAATCTCGAACGAATATGGAATCGTTCGTCTCTAAAGCGATAAACTCATATTCCTTGAATATTTTGTCAATGGGAAATGCGGGGGCTGTTGCGTCAAAAGGTATATGGATCGTCTCTCCTTTTGTTATGGCGTTATCACGTAGTATATCTTTGGGCTGACAAGCTACGGCTAGAATAAGTAAAAAGAATAGGGGAAGATGTCTCATGTCTTTAAGATTTTGTTGGTGCGATCACAAATTCGACTTGTGATCGCACGTGTTTGATGTTTAGCCAACACAGATATAAGGCCCACCGCAACCTTCTTTACATGCGTCGCAATTGGGCTTGAAATAAGGATCCGGATTACCTTCACACTTACACGATACACTGCCACCTTTCAGAGATTTCATCTCTTTGGGGGTTAAAACTCTTGCGTCCTCTCGTAGGGACAACTTACTCAAAACTTTCATGATGCTTGAAATTTAAGTTAAACAAATGTTAAATGGTTCTCATTTAAAAGAGAATTTATCTTGAATCCAAGGAGAACTTATCCCGAAGTTCCTCTTTGGAATAGTTGACGACTTCATTCATGTCATGCACTGCCTTCTCGCTATGCATTCTTGAACGAAACATTCCGTTTTGATCCCGGGGATGGGATAGATGGAACAGGCATCCATCGCTTCGATAAATCCGGTAGCCAAACTCCAGCCAGCGGTAATGCCTTTCCCCGTCTTCCAGCCCCCAACCATAAAAAGCCTCATTCTCCATGCCGGCTCGCCTGTATTGCTCCGTTTGGGCAAATACAGCTCCCCCGACTGCGCCGATCACTCCCTCTACCGTGTACAAAGAGTTCATCTTCCCTTGGTGCTTTTTCAAGAAATCCAGATCGTGATGGAGACAATAATGTTCCCTCAATATATCGGAGGTATCCAAGAAATCTCCGTCGTATGGGTAGGCGATATCGTACGCCTCAGTGCGGAGTTTATCTACCGCATCCACTATTTGGACATGATCCAAGATCACGTCTGCGTCCCAGATGGATACGATCGGGGTATCAACCTGCCGGGTGAGGATATTTAAGTATTTGGTCTTATAAAATATGGGGTCTTTATCCATGAGGAATGTATATTCAACCGCTTCATTATTTATTAACGATGGGATGATCTCATTGGGATAGGACGAGGCCTCCAGGATTAAGACACGTGTCTGGAAATGACGTACTATTGATTCCACGGACATCAACAGGTTTTCCAAACGGATCATGGAATCGATCCGTACGGGAATAATGAAGGTCGTATCAGTCAAGTCTATTCGCATAAGTACTTTTGTTTAATGTTCAACAAGGCCAGCACCGCACCGGGGAAACCATTCAGCAAACCTCGGTGTATGTCATAATAGTATTTGTTCTCAATTAGAGCGTTCCAAGCGTCGGATGATAGGATTCGGTCATAAATCGATCGTGGGTTGAAAGGAATGGCGTATTCAGGGATTTCCTTGTTCACTTCTTCCAGCAGGAAGTAGAGGGCGGCATATCCATCGCTGATATAGATATTTCTCCCTTTGACCTCTTCCTCATATATCCGATTTAAATCAATGGATTTTCTTAACTCATCCACATACCTGTGCCAATCGGGATTACAATCCCGTAAAGGTAGCGTGCCCCATAGCAAATACAGCCGGTTCAAATGCAGATGGGGCAAATGGGCGAACAGGTATAGGGATAATTGTTCCAGTATCTTTCGTATTCGCTCCTTGTAAAAATCACACCGCATAAAGCAAGACAAGGTTCTCATCAATACCGGTACGTGATATTGGTAGATGGAAAACGTATAGGATTCCTCGAAAAACGAAGCGTCTATCCACTCCGCAAGTTGATTGATTAACTTAATCGCCAGCCCCTCGAACGGAAAACGATCATTGTTGTTTGTCTGGATTTCTAACCTTTTATAGATGTAGTATAAGAAATGGATGATTTGAGGCGGGGAGTACCTTGATTTGATGTTTCCAAAGACGAGCTTATTGAACAATAAATCATCGATACCACTTAACAAATCATTCATATCACCGTCTACGAATCGCTTTTTTACAATATAATCCAATCCTAACGCAACTCCGCATAGACCATCCTCCACGGTGAGTCCCGCATTTTTAGAGAGATCGTTCTCTAAGATATCATCTAATAATTGCTCGGCATTTTCCTTGTAAATGGGTTCTTGCGTATAATCATGTAAATGGAATAAATAAATGACCAAACCCATTTTTCCATGTGCCAATCCGAAAGGATAGCCGGATTGTAATGAACCTATCAAATACTTGTTTAGCGAATTTATTTGTGATGTTAGTTTGTTCATAATTCTTAATTTATTAAATAGGGCATATCCTTTAAGTCGTATTCTTCAGGTAATAAATAACCGTTTATCAAAACGGTTGGAGTGGAACTTATAGTATTGCGCCTAACCCATTCGTTTTGTGCATGAAAGTTGGCTAACATTTCTTTGTCATTAGGATTTAATCTGTATCTTTTATAGTAATTCTCTTTTTGATGACGCCCTTTGGCATACCAGTCGGATAGGAATCGTAAATAATCTGATTCACTATTTTGTAGATACATGGAGGTCAGTAGCATGGCGCTAGGTTCCAAATCCTTGCTAAAAGAGGTTAGGATGATTTGTATGCAAATCTTTTCTTTATATTCTTTGAGTAACTTTTCTATTTGGGAATGTAATTTTGCGCAGGGAGTACAATGTGGATTCGAGATAATACTAATCCACTCTTCGGCATCCTTATTACCCAATAATATTCCTATATTTTTGTTGATGTCATATTGTGGCTGTCCGTTTAATAAGGTCTTAAATACAGCGGTATTTAGTTTTATGCGGCTAAGTTTATTGTAACTTCGTTGGATTTGCTTCTCTTTTGCGTATAATGTAACAATAAAATGGAGCGATAGAATGACGAGTCCATATATGCATCCAATGGTAATGAAAGTAAATAAATTCCATTGATTGAAATCCATGCCTATTGAGAATAGAGAGATGAGGAAGGTGATCCATACGGTAACTTGTACGGATAAACATAAAGCGCACCATTGTTTTACCTTAAATTTTTGATACCATACGCTCCACGCTGTATAAGGTAATGCGATTATGTTCAGTGTCTCTGTATATATGACATATTGGGGCGACAAAGCGATAGATAATATTGCGGAAAGAAAATACCCTAAGCCGAAGACACTCCAGCTGATCCCCAAGAAATGAGATGCTTGGGAATCCAATGTTCCGTTGCAATCGCTGGATTTCAAAAACAAGGAACAAATTTTGTTGACATATTTATCCGAGCCCAAAATCTCTCGAGACAGCAGGACACCGCAAAAAGATGCTCCGATCACATGGACCACCCATAAGCCCCAGATACCTATCTCCATCCCTCTGTTGGTGGTAAAAGCACACCCTATTAATGCTAGAAGTAAAAATGCAAAACATGCGATTACTATCCGTTGCCGTAAGTATTCCTTTCTATGCTCTTTATAATCCGGTTCTATAGATTCATCGGTGGATTCGAAAAGAAGGACGATTCCAGACCATCGTTCTAAGAATACCGGGATAGATAATGTGATGCTTTTACCTCGCCATGAGTAGGTGATAGCCTCGGCAGGAACATGTCGTACCAATACAAACTCATGATCTACGTAAGCCACAAAGGGCACATCCAATGAGGATAAGCTTTCTTGTGCTTTTTGAATTTCAGCAGCTACGTTCTCTACTTTATAATAACGTAGCATCTCTGATAATCCCAATAGGTTGTTTTTGTGTGGATGGCTCTCGTAGAATCTTATGGTGAAATCTTCCGTGTATTTTATCAATAAGATTTCTAAAATTTGGATGAATAGATTGTCATGGCCCATTGCTTCAGATCTTTAATGATTACCTAAGTTTACCAATAAACAATACCGGATTGCTCTCCTCGTCCAGTCCGGGGAAACGTCGTGCGAACTCTTCCTTCTTCAAAACGTCTTCCGGATACATCAGCATGGCGCACCAGCCCTCGTCTAGCGAGAAGAACTGTTTGGGCAACCACCGGAAGTTATCATCGAACTTGATGTTCTCTAAAACCCTGGCGTTTCCGTCTTTTTTGTCGATTAAGGCTATTCCGTTCAGGTCATCTCTTTTCCCCTTAAAGGAGAGCAATATCGTTTCCTTGGATTCCACGTAGTCCGGGATATGGCCGATGTATCCTTTCTCCGCTTCTTCCAACATGAGTTGCATGCCCTCTTTTCCCTCTTGCGTGTAAAAGCCGGCGGGCGGTATCCTGTTATCTACGTTTATTTTGTATCGTATTTTTGAACTATCCAAAGTGCATTCAAGGATGTCGTTGCTTTGATAACCATGAGAGATAATATGTCCTTCATACCGTTCAAATGAGTTTGTGAATGAACTGATATATCGATTGCAGTTGATGATGGAATCATACGAGTTTATAATGGTTCCCGTATGATGGTTGATGATACGGTACCGTAGTCGATCGGGGGTAGGCATACATTTTATGATGTATAGACTATCGCTCAAAAGAGTGATCGCCTCTATATAGCCGACATTCTCGTAACGTTTTTTGTTGATGAATTGGTGTGAATTTGAATAGGTTACGATTTCATTGGTGGATGCGATCGATAGATCTCCATTGGGCCATATCATGAAATGCTCAAAGTAGAGGTATGATTGCGGATCATTTCCCTTTTTGGATAAGACTCGTTTGAATTTTCCATATTTATCCCAAACAATTAATTGCTCTCCGGAGCCTATGTAAATATCCTCTTGAAAGATAGCGATGTTTTTGACATTGTAAAGTACATCTATCAATGCGTCATCCCTTGTTTCCAAAGGGACATACCAGTATTCCTCAAACATTTCATTCACGTCTTTTTCTACCCGATGTGAGAGTGGAATAAAATACTCGATTATTTCATTCTTGCTATTATCCTTGGCTCGATCCGGATTACAACTGATAAGCAAAAGGGAGGCTAAAAATAGAAGATAGATCATGGTCGTTAAGCGAAAGGGTGGACGATAAGAGATGACATCTGCTAGAGCCACCCTTTTCTTTTATTGTTAACCTCCTATGGTATTGCAGTTCTGTACTCCTCCATGGCCGGAGCATTTAGTATCACATTGAGAACAACTATCAGCATCAAGTCCATATTGGAGGTCATAACAATGACAATACGCACTTCCTCCCCCTAAGATTTTCATCATTTGCTCTTTTGGAAGAACTTTACCTTGTAGGTTTAACACTACTTTTGTCAGTTTTTTTAGATTGTCCATAATTTGAAAGATTTAAAAGGTTAATTGATGTGTGGTCAAATGTTTTTGCTTTGATATTTACAAAGGAACTAAAAAAAAAATAAAAAGCAATAGGCGTTGCATTTTTTTAATTGTTATTTATTATATTTTGCTTGTGTAATATTGCTGATTATAATAGTGTTACGGAAGACTATGGATACATAGGGGGATAAACCCTTTTTATACTTACCCATACGATTCATCTACGGGGCGATTGTTTAGATCTTGTAGTAGTAGGGGCGTACTCCTTCCGGAAGGAAGAAACGGATATCCTTGCCGGTTTGGTAAGCGTTACGGATAAATGTGGAGGAGATTTCCATCAAGGGAGCGTCTACCTTTTTCACGTTCGGATAAATGGCAGGGATCGAGATGTCGAATCCTAGACGGGGATAAATCAGTAGTTTGTAGTTTTGGAGTATTTTTTCATGTTCTTTCCATCGGGGGAAAAGCTGCCAGTTATCGGCTCCCATGATAAAATAAAAGTCCCTATCCGGATAGTTACTGGATAAGGCTCGCAAGGTATCAATGGAATAAGAAGGTCTCGGCAGGTGGAACTCAATATCGCAGACCTTGAATTTCGGATATCCGTCAATGGCAGCTTGGACCATTTCCAACCGTAGTGAGTCATCTAGCAAGTCATCCTTTTTCTTCAGCGGATTATGAGGCGTGACCACGAACCACACCTCATCCAGTCCCTCGAACTCACATAGCCAGTTCGCCAAGGCGAGATGGCCTATGTGAATGGGATTGAACGATCCACTGTAGATGCCGGTCTTGAGTCTCATCTTTATACTTACCCCTTCTTTTGCCAACCCTTATAGTTGATAAAACAAATGAATATATTAAATATCAGGATGCTCCCGATGATATACTCCTTATAATACAGGCTGATACCACCTAATACGAGGCTCGCTATCCCACAGACGATAGAAAGCCCCATCATAAAACGGGTATTCTTGAATATATTAGGCATAGACTATTCGTTTAAGAACTCACGAATGATCTTCAACGCGTCTTTTTGGGCAGTCTCCAGATCATCGTTTACGACAACCTTATCGAACTGTCCCGCAAACCCTAATTCATACTCAGCCTTGGCGATACGGCTTTCGATAACTTCCGGGCTGTCTGTTCCCCGTCCTTCCAATCGCTTCCGTAGGTCGTCGATGGAAGGGGGTTGGATAAAAACAGACAGGGCACGGTCTCCATAGAATTTCTTGATATTGCATCCGCCTACCACATCCACATCGAAAATCACGTTATCCCCTTCGTTCAAGATACGCTCTACCTCGCTCTTTAACGTACCGTAATATTTATCGGTATACACCTCCTCATATTCCAAGAAGTCTCCATTAGCGATACGACTGCGGAATTCTTCCGGCGTAAGGAAATAATATTCCACACCATTCTTCTCGGTTCCCCGCGGAGCCCGGCTGGTAGCCGAGATGGAGAAACGAAGGTGTAAATCCTGTTTCAAAAGATAATTAATAATGGTTGATTTTCCGGAACCCGAGGGTGCGGAGAAGATAATTAATTTGCCAGCCATTCTCGTTAATCTTATTATAATACGTTTAGTACCTGTTCCTTGATTTGTTCCAACTCGTCTTTCATCTGGACCACGATCTTCTGCATCTCGGCGTGGTTGCTTTTTGAACCGAGCGTATTGATCTCACGTCCCATTTCCTGAGCGATAAAACCGAGCTTCTTGCCTTGGCCGTGACCGGATTCCATGGTTGAGATAAAATATTTCAAGTGGTTGTCCAGACGGTTCTTTTCCTCGTTGACATCCAGCTTCTCGATGTAATAGATCATCTCCTGCTCGAAGCGATTCTTGTCGTAGTCCTTCTCGGCTATCTTTTGCAGGTTATCCATGATACGAGCCTTGATCTTCTCGATACGTTCCCCCTCGTATTTCTCCACTTCTTTCAACAGAGTGGCGATATTGGCTATCTTCTGCTCGAAAAGTTTTTGAAGCATAGCTCCTTCTTGGATGCGGAAATCATACAAGTGCTTGATAGCGTCTTTTACCGTTGCTAAAACCACTTCCCATTCGGATTCGTCCGGTTCTACGGTCTCGGATTTGATAGCGTCCGGCATCCGTAGCAAAGTCTGGAACCAATCTGTCGGGACACTGATGTTCAGTTTCTCGGCGATCTCCTTGATTTGGTTGTAATAATTCTCTACGGCGGCAAGATTGATCTGTGTAGGAGTATCTTTGCCTATATATTCTATAAAGATATTGAACTCAACTTTTCCCCGCTCCAAAGATTGAAGTAACAGGCTCCGAAGCTCCATTTCCTTATCCTTGTATATGGAAGGGATACGGGTGGACAAATCCAATTGCTTACTGTTTAAAGCCTTTATCTCTACGGTTACTTTTTTTGAAGGGAGCTCGGCAGTAACCTTACCGAATCCAGTCATTGATTGTATCATTTTTCTCAAAAGTTTGTGCAAAGATAGTGGTTTCCTTTTAGATTTGATGTTTATTTTCCCATAAATAGATGTTTCTCATAGGACTGCCAGGATAGTATAATGAATTTTTGTATACCTTCGCAGCCTAATCAGATTGAAGGATTGAGATTGCTTGTTCGTTCAATTATCAATTGTTAATAGTTAATTATTATGTCATTGATTTTAAATATCGAGACATCCACTTCCGTGTGTTCAGTAGCCCTGTCGGAAGGGGAGGAGGTGGTCTTTGAGAAGGCTTCCTTTGAGGGGCCGTCTCATGCGGCGTTATTGGGCGTTTATATGGAAGAGGCGTTGATGGTCGCAAAGTCGAAAGGGATGAAACTGGATGCCGTGGCGGTAAGTAGCGGACCCGGATCTTATACGGGATTACGCATCGGGGTGTCTGTGGCTAAAGGATTATGCTTTGGGTATGGTATTCCTTTGATCGGTATTCATACACTGGATATTTTAGCGTCTGCCGCTATCCGGAAAAATAAGGAGGAGGCCAATTGCTTGTATTGCGCTATGTTGGATGCCCGCCGTATGGAAGTCTACTCTTCGATTTATGATTCCCATCTCAACACGATACGTGCCACGACTGCTGATATCGTAGATGCTAATTCGTATGCTTCTTTTTTAGAGAACGGTAAGGTTTGTTTCTTTGGAGACGGTGCCGCTAAATGTGAGACGGTAATCACTTCTCCGAACGCCTGTTTTATTGCTGGTATCTATCCATTGGCTGTAAATATGGCATCCTTGTCGCAGAAGGCATATGATGAGGGGCGTTTTGAGAATGTGGCTTATTTTGAGCCTATCTATTTGAAAGAATTCCAAGCAACGATCGCTAAGAACAAAGTGCTGAACGAGGCGTTAGGGAAAAACAAATAAGAGTAAGGGTACACAACCAAATTCATGTTCCGGCTGTTTATTCTAAAATGAATAAATCAGTTAAAGACATGAGAAAGAAAAGTGTGAATACGCTATTGGTATTTGGTGTGGTTGTCGCTATAATCCTTTTGATGATCTGGTTGTTCCTCGGAACAACGTTGGTGGAGGATACGAGTACGGAGATTACTCCGGTTCCTATAGAGCAAACTAACTGAGAACAATAACATAAAAAGGCGGGATCCTTTCGGACCTCGCCTTTTTTAATATAGATAGTTGTTTTATTAACCAAGGAATCCTAGCAAGATACCGGCAGCTACAGCGGAACCGATTACACCTGCTACGTTCGGACCCATAGCGTGCATCAACAAGTAGTTGCTTGGATCGTATTCCAAACCTACGTTCTGGGAAATACGGGCAGCGTCAGGTACGGCGGATACACCGGAGTTACCGATCAACGGATTGATCTTGTTGCCTTCTTTCAAGAACAGGTTAAAGAACTTAACGAACAATACACCGGCACAAGTAGCGATAACGAATGACAACGCACCCAAACCGAAAATCTTGATAGAGTTCAATGTTAAGAACTGGGTAGCTTGTGTAGAAGCACCTACCGTGATGCCTAACAAGATCGTAATAACATCGATCAGCGGGCCGCGGGCTGTCTCTGCCAAACGGCGAGTAACACCACTTTCCTTGATCAAGTTACCGAAGAACAACATTCCCAACAATGGCAGACCAGACGGCACCAAGAAGGCTGTCAACAATAAACCAACGATCGGGAAAATGATTTTCTCCGTCTGTGAAACAGCTCTAGGCGGTTTCATACGGATCACACGTTCTTTTTGTGTCGTAAGTAAACGCATGAATGGCGGTTGGATAATAGGAACCAATGCCATGTACGAATAGGCTGATACGGCAATCGCACCCATTAAGTTGGGAGCCAACTTAGAGGACAAGAAGATCGCGGTCGGACCATCCGCACCACCGATAATACCAATAGCACCGGCTTGGCTCGGATCGAAGCCCATTTGCAAGGCGATGATGTAAGCTCCGAAAATACCAAATTGAGCAGCAGCTCCAACTAGCATTAACTTAGGGTTGGATATCAAAGCGGAGAAGTCTGTCATGGCACCGATACCGAGGAATATCAAGGGTGGATACCATCCCTGCTTCACACCTTGGTACAGGATGTTCAATACGGAACCCTCTTCGTATATACCCAACTGCAATCCGGCGTCCTTGAATGGAATGTTACCGATCAAGATACCGAAACCGATCGGGATCAGGAGCATTGGCTCGAACTCATACTTTATAGCCAGGAATATGAACAACAAACCTACCAGCAGCATTATGATATGCCCCGGAGTTGCGTTCGCAAATCCTGTATAAGAGAGAAATATTTGGATATTTTCTCCTAGGAATTGTAAGAAACTTTCTTGCATATCATTAACCGATTACAACGAGATCCGCACCTTCCAATACAGAGTCGCCTTTATTTACTTTTATTTCTACAATCTTACCGTCACGATCGGCGTTAATGTTGTTTTCCATCTTCATGGCTTCCAACACGAGGATCTTTTGGCCCCTCTTAACCACATCGCCTACCTTGCAATCCACGCTTAAGATCACGCCTGGTAGCGGAGATTTCACTGCACCTGCGGCACTTGGAGCGGTCGGACGAGTGATAACAGGCTCGCCGCTGGCTGTCGTCGGGGCTTGAGCCGGACGTTTCAAGGTTACCATTTGTTTCTTGGCCGGCTTCTCCATCTTCACTTGATAGGGAGTACCGTTTACTTCCACTTCTGCTATATCATCTACGACAGAATTGATATGTACTTTATATGTATTACCGTTGATGGTATATTTAAAACTTTTCATTCTTTAGTTGATTTTAGAGGATGATTATTTTTTTGTCGGAGTCTGACGTAAAGAATAAAGCTTAGAACTCCATGGAGAATAACTGCGTTGTACCTTGCGGATCGTTAATACCGTATGTTCGATATCGTGATTGTCATCGCTCATTTCATAGAGAGCGGTAGCAATGGCTGCGAATATCTCACCGGATTCTTGTCCGGCGTTAGCGGAAACGGTGACGCCTTCGCCCGCTGCTTTCTGCGCATTACGTTTGCTGGCACGGATCGCTGCGTTACCAATTTGTTTAAATACAAGGAACAAGATCATCAAGCCGATGAACACAACCGCCATCGCCGTGATAGTCATACCGATACCGAGAGAATCGTTTTTTTGGAAATTTTCGATCTTCTCGTTAGAGTCTAACGTTACATTATTCGTACTAGGGGTTACCTTGTCCAAGATCGCCCACTTTCCAGTGCCATCTATATCCAATCCGTAGCTTATGTCGGCTCTTTGCCCGGCGGGAATCGTGATCTCATCGATCAATGTCGTTCCGTCGGAATCATATAAAGCCAGGTAATTGTCTTTGCTCGGATCGAACGTGAAGTTTACGTGGAATGTTCCTTTCGTTGGAGCATTGTCCGCCCAAAAAAGTATATGTTGGCGAGGGGGTACCTTTGTCAATACATCTCCCTTGGGGATCATATATTTCTTGGGGTTATTTTTATCGTTAGTCAAAAAACAACCCCGCAAATCTACCGTGCCGGCTGAGTTGTTGAACAACTCAAACCAGGGATGGCGTTTTCCGTAGTCATCAACGAAGTTATCCTCGTTGACAACCAATACTTCGTTTAACTTAACGGAGGTAGTCAGCTGTGCCTTGGCTCCCATGCTGAAGAGAACCATTAACAAAAGCAATACCCCTATTTTCTTATTTATCATATTCATCTCCTGTTTTACGGATTATAGAGGCAGGTTATCATGTTTCTTAGCAGGATTGCTTAACTTCTTAGTCTGCAATTGCTGCAAAGCACGAATAATACGGAAACGAGTGTTACGCGGTTCGATAACATCGTCGATATAACCGTATTGAGCTGCGTTATAAGGATTTGCGAACGCCTTCTTATATTCAGCTTCTTTCTCTGCGGCGCATGCTTTCGGATCTTCAGCGGCTGCGACATCCTTGGCGAAGATAACCTCTACGGCACCGCTCGGGCCCATAACGGCGATCTCGGCTGTCGGCCATGCGTAATTCATATCACCACGTAAATGTTTAGAACTCATCACGCAATAAGCTCCACCGTAAGACTTACGCAATGTAACGGTAATCTTAGGAACAGTGGCTTCGCCATAAGCGTAAAGCAATTTAGCGCCATGAAGGATTACGCCGTTGTATTCCTGACCTGTACCCGGAAGGAATCCCGGAACGTCAACCAATGTTACCAAAGGAATATTGAAAGCGTCGCAGAAACGAACGAAGCGGCCCGCTTTACGAGAAGCGTTGCTATCCAAGCATCCTGCCATAACCTTCGGCTGGTTAGCTACGATACCGACAGATTGTCCGTTGAAACGAGCGAAACCTACGATTATATTCTTAGCGTAATCCGCATGAACCTCTAGGAACTCGTTGTTATCGACGATCGTACCGATAACCTCGTACATATCGTAAGATTGGTTAGCGTTATCAGGAATAATCTCGTTCAAAACGTCATCCAAACGATCGATCGGATCCTTGCATTCGATCAGCGGAGTTTCCTCTAAGTTGTTCTGAGGTAAGAAACTGAGCAATTTACGGATCAATTGCAGACCATCCTCTTCTGTATCGACAGCGAAATGGGCCACACCCGATTTTGTAGTGTGTACGCTGGCTCCACCCAACTGCTCTTGGGTTACATCCTCACCTGTTACGGTTTTTACTACTTTCGGACCTGTCAAGAACATGTAGCTGGTACCACGTGTCATGATGTTGAAGTCTGTCAAAGCCGGAGAATAAACGGCTCCGCCGGCGCAAGGGCCGAAGATACCGGAAATCTGGGGAACAACGCCGGAAGCCAAGATGTTGCGTTGGAAAATCTCAGCGTATCCTGCCAAAGCATTTACTCCTTCTTGGATACGAGCTCCACCGGAATCGTTCAAACCGATAACGGGAGCGCCCATCTTCATGGCTTGATCCATTACTTTACAGATCTTCATAGCCAAAGCCTCAGACAAGGCTCCACCGAATACGGTGAAATCTTGAGCGAAGATATATACCAAACGTCCGTCGATCGTACCATAGCCTGTTACGATACCGTCGCCTAAGTATTTAGTTTTCTCGATGCCGAAGTTTGTACAACGGTGTTGAACAAACATGTCGAATTCCTCGAAACTACCTTCGTCAAGCAACATGGCGATACGCTCACGAGCGGTATATTTGCCTTTTTTGTGCTGTGATTCGATTCTTTTCTCTCCTCCACCCAAGCGAGCTTGCTCACGAAGTGCGATGAGCTCTTTTACTTTTTCAAGCTGGTTACTCATTGTATTTTGATTTGTTGTTAGAAATGAACGGATTAATTATTTGTTGCCCGGCATGCAAAGTTCTGTCAATACGCTGCAAGTTGATTTCGGGTGAAGGAAAGCGATGTTCAAACCTTCCGCGCCACCGCGGGGAGCTTTGTCGATTAATTTAACGCCTTTTTCCTCAGCCTCGTTCAATGCGGCCTGTACATCAGGTACCGCGAATGCGATATGGTGGATACCTTCACCTTTTTTCTCGATAAATTTCGCGATCGTGCTGTCTTCGCTAGTCGGCTCCAGTAATTCAATCTTAGTCTGTCCTACCTTGAAAAATGCGGTTTTTACTTTTTGGTCTGCTACTTCTTCGATATTGTAGCATTTTAATCCAAGAACGCCTTCATAATAGGGTAAACAAGCCTCGATACTCTTCACGGCGATACCTAAATGTTCGATATGTGTAAGTTCCATGTCAATAATAATTTAAAGATTTAGTAAATGTTTGTTTCTATTGTGTGCAAATGTACACTACTTTTTATGAATGAGGAAATAATTTTTTGTTTTTATCTCCCAGTAAATGTGTTTAAAGATACATTTTATTAAAAATCGACAATCAGACGAACGTTCAATTGACGTCCGGTCAGATAGTTTGGAACTGCGTATTGGACATTATATACATCTGTTATCCAATAATAGGAACTAACGTTTTTGATGTCTAATATGTTAAATACATCCAGACCTAGCCAAATGTTTTTCAAATGGCGGAAGAAGCCCCTGTCCATGATAGCGTCCGTGCCTCCTGCCAATTGGTAGGAGAGGCCGATATCTACACGTTTGTAGGCGGGCGTACGGAAATAGCCGGCTTCGTATCCTTTGCCCGGGATTGTCTGGGGAAGTCCTCCGGATAGAACTCCTTTCAGATTTAGCTTGACTCGTTTATAGCCCGGGAAATAATCTTGGAAGAAGAGTGAGATGTTGTAGCCTTGGCTATTGGCCATAGGAACGATCGTTGTTTCCCGGATGGTTTGCTGGGCTTTCATCAAGGAGAAGCTGATCCATGAGTCGGTACCCGGTACGAATTCTCCGAAGAATTTGACATCGAGTCCCATGGCGTAACCTTTGGCGCAATTCTCGCCGTAATAGCGGATCTTGACGTTATCTACGGTGTAGGGATTCAGATTGTCCAGCTTTTTATAGTACATCTCGGCGGTCACCTTGAAATTCCGGTCTACGGCACGGAACGTATAATCTCCTCCCAAGATGAAATGGATGGAGCGTTGTGACTTTAGATCTTTGTTCAATACCGTGATATTATTGCCGTTCTTATCTTTGTCTACTCTACGTAATTCCTTGTAGAAGGGCGATTGATAATACAGTCCGGTGGCGAAACGGAGCGTCAAGTCTTGGTCGAAGTTCGGGATAAAGCCCAATGAGGCACGGGGACTGAAAAGGAACTCCTTATTATAAGTCCAATAACTACCTCTAACCCCTGCGACTAACGTGAACAGACCTTGCTTGGTCCTGAATTTGAACGCGTCTTGCGCATAAGCGGAAAAGCGTGTGCTTTCTATCTGATTATCAGAAAAGAGGTTCGAATATACACTTACGTTATTACCGGTTTGGGGCAAAGAATAACCTGAGGAATCCCTTTTTTCCCATTCACTGATCTTATCATTGATTTTCTCCATTTGTACCGTGGCTCCCCATTTCAACGTATTGTTTAAAAGGCGGGCCATCCCATAGTGCCCGACATTCATGACGGTGGCGTTCAAACGGTTTCGTGCGTGCTCGTGATAACGGCCTACGGACATGGCGGCTGACGCGTCGTCATCCGGATTTTCCGCTCCGTTCTCGCTTAGCCAATATTCTCCGGCGATATCGTATCCCTCTTCTTCCTTGCTTTTGAAAGCGGAGGCTTGAAGTCCCAACTCTGTGTTCTCATTGGGGTTGTGTTTCAATGTAAGCGCACCGAATAAGGTTTGGAAACGGTCTCTTTCCCTTCCGTCGAAATAGACTTTGAAGTTCTTGGGATGCTCGGCTGTACCGAAAGAGGTTTCCCGGCTATAAGGGGTGAATTTATAATTATTGTTAGCGAGGTTTCCCAAGAAATTGATTTCCCATTTAGGGGCCAATTGGTACGTGATGTAAGTTTGCAGATCGATAAATTTAGGGTCGTATTCTGCGTCTGTATCCATGGTACCCAAAATAGACCGACCGCTTTTAAAGCGGAAACCCGTTACTTGGGTAAATTTACCGATAGAACTGCCTACATAAGCATTCGCGCCCAACAAGCTCGCGGAAGCCGAGCCTTCGAATATCTTAGGCTTTTTATAGGTAATATCCAGCACGGAACTCATCTTGTCTCCGTAACGAGCCTCGAAGCCACCGGCGGCGAAATTGACCGCCTCCGTCAGGTCCGGATTGATAAAGCTAAGGCCCTCTTGTTGTCCCGAGCGAATCAGAAGCGGACGGAATACCTCGATCCCATTCACATAAACGATATTTTCATCATAACTACCTCCACGTACGGAATACTGGGAACTTAACTCGTTATTGGACGATACTCCGGCAAACGTAACGACCAAGCTCTCTATACTACCTCCGGAGGGATCGGGCAATAACTTAATTTTGTCCGCATTTAGGGACTCCATGGTCGTGGTCTGCTTGCGGATGGCAGTAACGGATACTTCCCCTAAATCAAATGAGGTATTGTTCATCTGTACGTTCAGGCGCATATCGGCTTGTGCCGAAGGAATGATACGTTCAGCTTTATTATATCCCAGACAAGAGTAAATAACGGAGATAGAATCCCCCGGCGATATGGAAAAGGAATAATATCCCTTCTCGTTGGTCATGGAGCCGATCAACGTGTTCTTAACCCGGACATTCACTAATTCCAGAGGGTTACCGTCGGCGTCACGGACATAACCAGTGATTTTTATGCGGCCTTCGCTAAAGGCACTCACGGAAATAAGTATAAATAGCAGCGCGGCTATCGCACGAATCTTCATAATCTATTGTTCAATTATAAAAATACTAACGAGAAAAAAGAACGATACGTATATATGGGTGCAAAAAATTATATTTATATTTGCGAATCTTAATATTAAAAGAGTACAAAGAACGAAAAAAATGGAGAGTTTTGCAACACTTATACAAAATAGAAGAAGTACACGTAAGTTTACCGAACAACTACTTTCACCCGAGCAGGTAGAACTGATCTTGAAAGCGGCGTTGATGGCTCCGGCCTCAAAACGTAGTAATCCTTGGCAGTTCGTGGTCGTGGAAGATAAGGAAATGTTGAAGAAACTTGCCGGGTGTAAGAAAAATGGTTCTGCTTTTCTGGAGGGTTGTGCCTTGGCCGTGGTTGTCTTGGCGAATGTGATGGAAAGCGATGTTTGGATCGAGGACGCTTCGGTCGCTTCTATTTATATGCAATTGCAAGCGGAGGATTTGGGATTGGGCAGTTGCTGGTGTCAGATCCGGAACCGGGTAACAGAGGACGAGGCGGATTCGAATAATTATGTTCGTTCGTTGCTGGATATCCCTTATCAATTGGATGTCTTGTCTATCATTGGTATCGGTTATAAGGATCAGGTTCGTAAGCCTTTTGATGAATTCCATTTACAATGGGAGAAGATACATATAGGAAAGTTCTCTCTTCCGGAAGAAAATAAAGAGGCGGAAGAATGAGAGTCGTATTTGTTGGTGCCGGAAACTTAGCTACCCGGCTTTCGTTGGAAATGCGTAAGTCCGGAATGAGTATCGGGCAAGTGTATAGTCACACAAGTGAGCATGCTAAGATTTTAGCCGATGAATTGGGATGTGGGTGGACTGTTGTCCCGGAAGAGATTGTGGAAGATGCCGACTTGTATGTTTTCTCTTTGAAAGATGCCGTGCTCCAAGATGTTATCGCCCGTGTAAAACCGAATAACGGTTTGTGGGTGCATACGGCAGGGAGTATGCCAATCTCTGTATTTGAAGATTTTACGGCTAGATATGGGGTGGTTTATCCGTTACAAACGTTTAGTAAGAGTAGGGAGGTGGATTTCAAGAAAATACCGTTCTTTTTAGAGGCGAACTCGTCTGAAGATGAGAAGGTGCTGGGAGAGGTGGCTAGGGCGCTCTCCAGTGATGTCCGTTTCCTCTCCTCCGAGAAGCGAAAGAACTTACATTTAGCGGCGGTTTTCGCTTGTAATTTTACGAATCATATGTATGCGCTAGCTGAAAAGATCTTGGAAGAACAGCAAATACCGGGAGAGGTCTTGCTACCTTTGATAGACGAGACAGCCGCTAAGGTACATGTAATGTCGCCGGTGCGAGCCCAAACGGGACCAGCTATACGATATGACGAGAATGTGATAAACAAACATATGGCTATGCTTAAAGATCCGGATATGCGAAATTTATATGAGCTGATTAGCCGGAGTATACATAAGGAGGCTCGACATGAGTAGTATAAACTATGATTTGAGAAAAATAAAGGCTTTTGTCTTTGATGTAGACGGGGTGCTATCCTGCGATGTGATTCCGCTTCACCCGAATGGCGATCCGATGCGTACGGTCAATATCAAGGATGGTTATGCCTTGCAATTGGCCGTGAAGAAAGGTTATGAGGTCGCTATAATTACGGGCGGATATACGGAAGCCGTACAGATTCGCTTTTCTCGTTTAGGAATACAACATATTTATATGCGTAGCGCTGTAAAGGTGCATGACTTTAAGGATTTCATGGAAAAAACGGGCTTGTCTCCTGAGCAAATCATGTATGCGGGTGATGATATTCCTGATTATGAGGTAATGACGCGAGTCGGATTGCCGGTGGCACCTGCGGATGCGGCTCCGGAGATCAAGGAGATAGCGAAATATATATCCTCCCGGCGAGGTGGCGAAGGCGTAGCTAGGGACGTGATCGAGCAAACGATGCGGGCGCAAGGACACTGGTTCGGCGAGGAGGCTTTTGGGTGGTAAAATTTGGGTGAATGTGTAACGCTTAATCGAATAGGTTATGTTAGAGAATTTAAAAAAGTACAAGATCGTCTTAGCCTCTAATTCTCCGAGACGACGGAATTTGTTATCTGGTCTGGATATCGACTTCGAGGTGAGGGTAATTTCGGATATTGACGAGTCTTACCCGGATTCTATTGACTCCATGGAGATCCCTTTATATATTGCCCGTTCGAAAGCGGAGGCCTATAAATCGACTATGGCAGATGATGAATTGCTGATCACGGCGGACACGATCGTCTGGACGTTTGACGGGGTTATGGGGAAGCCTGCGAACCGGGAGGAAGCTTATGCTATGCTTCATGCTTTGTCGGATCATGTACATCAGGTAATAACCGGCGTTTGTATCATGACGAAGGACAAAAATGTAGGCTTTTCCGTCGAATCTGCGGTTTGTTTCGCAAAATTGGGTAATGAAGAGATTAATTATTATTTGGATAAATATAAACCTTATGATAAAGCGGGAGGGTATGGCATTCAGGAGTGGATCGGTTATATTGGGGTAGAGGCTATCAATGGTAGCTTTTATAACGTGATGGGATTACCTGTGCAAAAGCTTTATCAGGAATTGAAACATTTTTAATCTCAATTCAAGGTAAAGTATTTATCCTTCATATAATATTCTATCTGATTTAATGTGTGCGTTAAGGCTGGGGGAATCGGTAAGACGACCGGTTTCTCCACATTCCATTCCGGGTCATTTATGATCATGTCGGATAAGCTGCCCGCATGTATTAAGATAAGGCGGGTAGGGGCTGAGGCTATAACCTTATGATTGGTGTTTTGCGCAAGTAGCATGAAATGATCTTTTGCCACTTCCGCTATATGTGTCCCTTCTTGGCTGTAAATAATAAGTTTTCCCGAAAATACGAAGATTAATAGGTTATCCGTGGTTGTGGTATTAAACAGGGAATCTCCGGCTCTCAGTATTTTGCATTCAAGTTGATTTAGATAACGCTTCATGTAGGAACTTAGGGATTTTCGAGGATAGCCAATGTTTTTCTGTTAGGAAGGTATTCCAACATACCTTTTGAGTAGGTGACTTTCTGTTGCCCGTTGTTGTCCGCATAAATAATGAAATACTCTATTTGGGGGATGGATTGTGCCAGTAGCTTCGCTTTCTCGACTCCTAAAACCATGAAAGTCGTAGCGTAAGCGTCTGCTGTCATGCAATCTTCCGCCACAATTGTCGCGCTAAGAATATTTTGTCCTGCGGGATAACCGGTCACCGGATTGATCGTATGGGCATATTTCTTACCTTCCTTGATGTAGAAATTTCGGTAGTCGCCGGAAGTGGCCACTCCTCCTTTTTTGCATAATTGTACGATCTCTTCAACATCATTTGTTACGCCATTTGTCCCTATTTCCGGCTTGTTGATGCCGACTCGCCAACAGTCACCTTGTTGATTTATGCCTTTCATGGTGACCTCACCACCTATTTCTACCATGTAGTTCTTTACGCCTTCCTTTTCCAGCAGGCGGGCGATAACATCGCAAGCATAACCTTTTGCGATGGACGAACAATTCAATAGAATCCGGGGATCTTCTTTGATGATTTTCTTTCCTTCCAATCTCACTTTTTGATAACCGACGAAAGCCTTTATGCTATCGATCATCTGTGGGGTTACGCTATCCATCTTACTGAATCCGAATCCCCATAGATTAATTAATGGAGCACAAGTAATATCAAAAGCTCCTCCTGATTTTTGGGAGATTTCTTCCGCCTTATTGAATACTTCGGTAAACCATTCGTCTACCTCCACATCCTCGTTATTATTGACTTTCGCGATCGTGGAGTTGGGGTTGAAAGGATTTAAGGAGAGGTTAAAACGTTGCAGCTCGCTGTCGATCTTATCGGTTAGGATTTGCTTGGCCTTGTATTTGATGTGGTAACTTGTATGAAAAACAGAACCACTCTCTTCGAAATATTGGCCCTTGTCCGAGCAAGCCGTAAGCGATAAGATCAACAGGCTGACTAATATGGAAATATTCTTGCGCATCATTATGAAATTTTATGTCGCGAACTTACATAAAAAATTCCATATATGCCCCTTTCATGGGGGAGACGCTATTGTGTGTATAAATATCAAGGATTCCTTTTTTATATTGTGACTCTGGTTTTATCCAATGTGCACGCCTTTCGGATAGGATCTTTTCTATTTCTTCCGCGCTTCTCTCGATACCGCCGGTACCGATTATATCCAATCTTCTCGCAGGAATATCGATACGGATCAAGTCATCGTTCTCTACCAAGGCGATCGGTCCCCCCTCGGAGGCTTCCGGGGATACATGCCCGATCGCTGGGCCTCGGGTAGCTCCGGAGAAACGGCCGTCGGTGATCAATGCGATGGTCTCTACCAACTCGGGATCGGAGGCGATGGCTTCTGTCGTATAAAACATTTCCGGCATTCCACTTCCTTTCGGTCCTTCATAACGGATAAATACAGCTTCTCCCGGGTGGATTCTCTTTTGTAATACCGCCTCAATAGCGTTCTCCTCACAATCGAATACCCTCGCTTTCAGGGTGACTTGCATCAAGCGGGGTGAAATCGCCGAATGTTTTACGACTGCCCCTTCGGGCGCTAAATTTCCTTTCAATATAGCGATGGCTCCTTGTGCCTTGATCGGTGTATGAAAAGGTTTGATAATATCGCCAACCTTTACTCCTAGGGCAGGAAGATATTTATGGCAATTCTCATAGAAGCCGTTGAGTTGTAAATCTTTTAAGTTTTCTTCCAATGTTTTGCCGGTAACAGTCATGACGTCGAGATGGAGGAATTCTTTGATTTCTTCCATGATCGCCGGTACGCCTCCCGCATACCAGAAATATTCGCCGGGCCAAAAACCGCTGGGACGTATATTTAAAAGGTAGGGGATCTTACGATGTATCTTGTCGAACAAATCCGGTGATAACTGGATTCCCAGTTCATGGGCGATAGCTGGAAGATGAAGCAGGCTGTTGCTGGAACCCGCTATGGCGGCATGTACCATGATCGCATTTTCAAATGCTTGTATCGTCATGATATCGGAGGGTTTTAACTCTTCTTTCGCCAGTCCGAGTGCATGTTCTCCGGCTTTACGGGCGGTTTCTTTTAACTCGGGTAAATGGGCGGGGATCAAGGCGGAGCCCGGTAAAGCGATGCCTAGCGCTTCTGCCATTACTTGCATCGTAGAGGCAGTGCCCATGAAAGAGCAAGCTCCACAATCCGGACATGCGTCACGCTTATAAACCATGAATTGTTCTTCCGTTATTTCCTTTCGCTCGTATTGGGCGCTATAGGTACCGATTTGTTCTAACGTGAGTAGGTTGGGACCGGCTTTCATTATACCACCGGGCATGAATATAGCAGGCATATCTAGCCGGGCTATCGCCATCAAATGCGCAGGGACGGATTTGTCGCAACTGGCTATAAAGACACCAGCGTCGAAAGGAGTCGCTTTTACATGAATTTCCATCATGGCGGCCATGATATCACGGGAGACTAATGAGTAGTTCATACCATCGTGTCCCTGTGCCTCTCCATCACAAATATCGGTGACGAAGTAGTTTGCGGCACGTCCCCCCTTTTCCTTTATACCGATTCCGGCCTCGTCCACCAATTTATCCAGATGGGCGCTTCCCGGATGGCTATGTCCGTAACTGCTTTCTACAATGATTTGCGGTTTACTCAATTCGTCGATTTTCCAACCGCTGCCTAGCCGGAGTGAATCCAGCTCCGGCGCTAGTTTTCGTAATTGCTGGCTTTTCATGTCTATTAATTAATGTATAAGGTTATTTATTCAATAAGGTATCCCTAGCTAAAGAATACATGCTCTATCAAAATCTTTGTACCGATACCGATTAAGATTAAACCTCCGATGAGGTCCAGCTTCAAGTCGATTCTCTTGCCGAATCGGTTACCGAAATAGACGCCGAAGGCAGAGATAGCGAAGGTGACAACACCGATAGTCGAGGCTTGCAGCAAGAGCGGTGATTTTAAGATCGCCAAAGAGATTCCTACGGCGAGGGCATCGATACTTGTCGCTATTCCCAATCCGCATAATGTCCGGTTACATAGAGGATCGAATTTCCCGTCTTCCTCCTCTTCCTTCGTGCTATCGTATATCATTTTTCCACCTAAGTAAAGCAAGAGGGTAAATGCGATCCAATGATCGAAGGCGCAAATGTATTTTTCGAATCCTAATCCCATCGTATAACCAATCACGGTCATTCCGGCTTGGAATATACCGAGCACGCTCGCTATCTTAATAATATTACCGGCGGTGCAGTTGTTCTTAAGAACTGCGCCGCCGGTAACTGATACTGCTAGGCTATCCATGGATAAGCCGATCGCTAGTAGCAGAACTTCAATGTATAACATACTAGAATGATTCCCGTTTAATAATTTCTTCTATGGGCTTACGTTTCTTTGGAGTCTCATCGAATAATGCCGGGTCGGAAGGATAGCCGAACGGTATCAGTACAACAGGCTCGATCGTTTCCGGAATTTTAAAATGTTTACGGCAAAGCTCCGTGTCGAAATTGCAAACCCAACAAGTACCCAATCCTTGTTCGGCAGCGGCTAAACAAATGTGTTCCGTGGCGATAGCCGCATCGATATCCATATGATCCTTATGATCGCCCCGTTTCCAAGATTGCTGATGATCTCCGCAAACGATCAAGTAATAAGGCGCTTGCGCTTGCTTGAACCATTCCCGAGGATAGCATTCTTGTAATTTAGCTTTCCCTTCCGCACTTTGAACCCATACAAAATACCAAGGTTGATAATTTACCGCCGAAGGGGCCAAACGAGCTGCTTCTAGGATATAATCAATCTTTTCTTGCTCTACGTTTTTGGGGGCATACTTTCGGATAGAACAACGTTTTCTCGCTAATTCTAGGAAACTCATATCTCATCCTCTATTTTATAGTTATTGCGATTCGGAGAATTGCGGGAAATTAACTCCCCGATAAAGCCCGCTAGGAACATCTGGGTTCCCAGAATCATCGCTGTCAATGAAATATAGAAATAAGGGGAACTTGTAACCAAAGGTCTTAGATCTCCAGAGTACATCGAGATCAATTTCATGCTGAGTACGATTACTAGAGCGATAAAACCAATGAAGAACATAGCGCTTCCCCATAAACCGAAGAAGTGCATCGGTTTCTTTCCGAATTTGGAAGTAAACCAAAGCGTGATCAAATCAAGATAACCGTTCACGAAGCGATCCAACCCGAATTTAGTGGTTCCGTACTTGCGGGCTTGATGTTTCACTACTTTCTCGCCAATCTTGTGAAATCCGGCAATCTTAGCTAAATAAGGTATGTAACGGTGCATATCGTTATACACCTCTATATTTTTAATGACAACATTCTTATACGCTTTCAATCCGCAATTGAAATCGTGTAAGTTCTTTATTCCCGAGAATTTACGAGCTGTCGCGTTGAATAATTTCGTGGGGATCGTCTTAGACAACGGGTCATATCTTTTCTTTTTCCAGCCGGATACCAGATCGTACCCGTCTTCGGTGATCATCCGGTAAAGTTCGGGTATCTCATCCGGGCTGTCCTGTAGATCGGCGTCCATGGTAATGACTACGTCACCTTTAGCCCGCTGGAATCCGCAGTGCAATCCCGGCGACTTGCCGTAGTTGCGACGGAACTTGATTCCCCGGATATGTGGAGAACGTTGTTTCAACTCCTCGATCACTTCCCAAGAATTATCCGTACTGCCGTCATTCACGAAAATTACTTCGTAGGTATAATTATGTTCTTTCATCACCCGCTCTATCCACGAGAATAACTCGGGTAAAGACTCGGCTTCGTTATACAACGGGATAACAACTGATATGTCCATTATTTGTCTGTAATTAACTTTTTAGCGGTTTTCAGTGATGGAACCAGTCGAATTGTTCCTGCACAAGAGAGCCGCTACCGGTATAGAAAGTATGATGCCGTAAAATACGTTATTAAATATTCCTTGTATGGCCATGTGGATTGGCGAAATACGAATCTTGCTGAGCGAGTCGATCATCTCCGAGCTGACTTGGCTATCCTTTAGTACAGTCGTTAATTGCCCGATCGCATTTGCCACGAAATCAGGCGGGGCGATGAACTGATAAAAGACAAAGTATTCAAGCGAGACGATCAATGCGGCGAAAAAATACAACATCGTGCCGAATCTCCATGCATGAAAGAAACTGATCCTTCCACCGATGTCGTGCCGATATCTTTTCGTCATGTAGTAGGCGATGAAAGGGACGGCGAGCGTCAATAGCCAATAGACAAGACTCAAGGAGGGGACGGAAACGCTGAAGATGAAAAAGATATATTTCACTACCCAATATATACCCATGGCCAAACCATAAGTCATAGCGCCTTTTAAAAGTAAATTCTTATTCTCTTCCATGATGCTGCAGTTTTGAATTCTTATCAGCAAAATTAATATATTAATGCAAATGCGCAACTATATTATGCCTAAAATGCGAAAAAGGAAGCCTACTTATAAGCTTCCTTCTTTAAGATGTGTCTTATCTGAGCCTCTTGTCGGATTCGAACCAACGACCCCGAGATTACAAATCACGTGCTCTGGCCAACTGAGCTAAAGAGGCAGGTGGATGAGCTGGCTACATCGCACCGCTCAACCCAACACCCTTGCTTCGGTCAGGACCTGGGGGATTCATGGGGAGCTGGTCGTGTAGGACTCATCCGAGTGCAAAATTAATATATTTTTTCCTTTGCAAGCGTTTTCTTACTCTTGGGGTGATAATTGTTTATAAAGAATTGAAAACCTTATGCTTTTGGTAGTGTTAAAGAATGTTTTATGTGTTGTGGCCGATGGTTTGTCAAAGAATGTTGATTTTTTCATTGTGAGGAAAAAACATTTTCATCATGAAGAAAAAGTATTTTCACCGTGAAGAAAAAGTATTTTCATCACGATGAAAAAACAGTTTACTTGGAAGAGGTTCCGCTTTCCAATATGCTGACGATGGAGAACAACGTAAAGCAGATCGCTCCCAGTCCGGCCAATACCCGTGCGGGAACGGTATAATAACTATGTTCTGCCGCCATCTCGAAAAGGAAAGCGGAAAGGAAAAGGCAGAATAATGCCGTGAATATAGGAATCAATGGAATCCGGTTGGCAAGCTTGAATTCTTCCCTCCATATTTTAGACAGCAAGATCACCTTGCTGGAGATACTATAGCAAACTAATCCAAGGCCGATCATGATATATCCGGTTGAGGCATTAGCCGGGTCGCTATCTCCTAATACGAAGAGACCCCATATCAGACTGATAGATCCCATCAGGATGACAAAACGGTGCCATAGCCTTTTTTCCAATCGGGAATATGTGTTTCTTATTTGTCGGGCGATCGTGGCGACTAAAGCGATTAAGCTAGTGCAAATACATGCTAGTCCGGCCATCACGTGCCCGGCGACGAAGTATTGGGAATGCTCCTCGCTATGCGCTAGCAACCGGTAAGCCCAAATCCATGCGACTATGGATATAAGAGATGCTACAAGGATCAAGAATAACCCTTGCCAAAAGTTGAACGCTTTATCTGGTATTCTGGGATCGTCGCTTTTGGCGTTCATTTGTATTAAGGTGAATCGGGTAGAGGCGGTAGCCGTTGTCGCTACGCATGCGGTTATAAGGCCCACCCCGCAAATGACATGGCCTGCGACAAAGTCTGCTGGCGCCGGTGAGGACATGAGTAAGATAAAGCCCGCCAGAAAAGTGATGGTTGCCGAGAGATATCCAAGGATAGGCAAAGCGAATCTGGCTACATTATCATATGTATGGATAATTTGACGAATAATGGTCGCTGCCGTAGCGAACAAAGCTATACAAATAAAGCCAAGAGAGAATACGACAGGTCCGGCGACGAATCTGCTGGAGTCCACTCCATAGTTAAAGACAAAAAATCCATAACCGAAACAAAAGAGGGCCATTAGCAATGGAATCGCCCTAAATAAGACACTAATCCCGTAATTCATAACTTGTTTTTTATTTAGATTTTTCTTCAAACAGAGATGCGATCCTTTTTGTTCAAGAAGAATTTTAGAGGTTATACGATGTTTTTGCGTGTTATTTCATCATTTTTGTTTTTCTTTGCGGAAAATATCAGAGAAGTGAATCTTATTATAGAACAAGGTAACACGTCATCAAAGGTCGCTGTGTATAAAAATGGGCATATAGAGGCTTCTTTTGTATACAAGCAATTCGGTGTATCTGTGGTCGCTGCTCTTTTTGAGAAGTACGCTTTTACGCAAGGCATTTTATCGACGGTGATAGATACGGACGATGAGTTGATCGCTTATCTAAAAAATAAGCTTCAGCGTTTTGTCTTTCTGGATGAACATGTAGCTTTACCGATCAAGGTGGAATATGGGACGCCGAAAACGCTAGGCAAGGACCGTTTGGCCGCTGTCGTGGGGGCGAATTATTTGCGGCCGGGAAAAAATCTGCTGGTTATCGATGCCGGTACCGCTATCACGTATGAGGTGATAGAAGCGCCGGGTATCTTTCTGGGAGGGAATATCTCTCCGGGGATGACAACCCGTTTTCGAGCGTTGAACCATTTTACGAAGAAACTGCCTTTGGTAACGGAAGAGGATGATATACCGCTTATCGGGAGAAGTACGGAAACGGCTATCCAAGCGGGTGTGGTGAATGGGATTGTTTACGAGATGGACGGATATATTGACGAGCTGAAAGTAAAATATCCGGATCTTTTGGTTTTTTTAACAGGCGGTCATTCGTTTTATTTTGAAAGACGGCTAAAAAACTCCATCTTTGCAGACATTAATTTAGTGTTGACAGGATTAAACAGAATCTTAGAGTATAATGTTGAAAATTAATAAGGTAGTAATAATAAGTTTTCTTATCTTTACACAATTGCCATTGTGGGCTCAAAATAACACGAACTCGCCTTATACGCGATTTGGATATGGAGAGTTGGCGGATCGATCTTTTGGTGCCGGAAGGGCGATGGGTGGAGTCGGTTATGGATTAAGGTCCTCTAAACAGATAAATCCATTAAATCCAGCATCTTATAGTTGCATGGATTCGTTGACATTCCTTTTTGATTTTGGTGCGTCCGGTCAGGTGTCTTGGTTCTATGACGGTACGAACAAGCAACGACAGATGAATGGAAACGTGGAGTATATCGCCATGCAATTTCCGATCACCCGGCGTTTAGCGATGAGTATTGGTTTATTACCTTATTCATATGTAGGATATGATTTCGGCGAGAGCCGTACCGAGGGCGGTTTAAGTTGGGGAGAAAGCTTTAGTGGCGAAGGTGGCTTAAGCGATGCCTATTTAGGGCTCTCCTATGATATTTGGAAGAAGCGTCTTTCCATTGGTTTGAACGCCGGATTTTTATTTGGAAATATAACACATTCCCGCAACTTGATTTTCCCGAGTTCGACAGGGGCGGACAATGTGTATAGAAACCAACGTTATGAGATTCGTGATTTAAAGTTAGATTTTGGTATTCAATATACGCATCCTTTGAGTAAGACGGAGCATGTCACGGTAGGTTTCGTCTACTCTCCCGGAAAGAAGTTGAATACGACTGTGTATGATATTCAGACTGTTGGCTCTTTGTCTTCTACATCTGGATATACGAGGAATGATACGATTAAGGATTATCGATTTGATATGCCGAATTCTTACGGAGCAGGTATCTCTTATGTGAAGGAGAACCGGTTGACGTTAGCCGCTGATTTCTTGTATGAGGACTGGGCGAACGCTTATTTTGATAACGAGAAAGGCCAATTCAAGAATCGTACACGTGTGGCGGCTGGTGCCGAGTTTATACCTCGTTATGATAATCGTAATTATTTGGGGCGTATCAGATACCGTGCCGGTTTTCATTATAGCAATTCGTACTTAAGAGTCAGCCGCTCCGAGGAGAATGGTTATAAAGGACATGGTTATAATGAATATGGGGCGAGTGTCGGTTTTGGGCTTCCATTGATCGATAACCGTTCATTAGTGAACCTGTCATTTGAATACGTGAAGATCCGTCCGGAATTACGTACAATGATTGATGAGCAGTATTTCCGGTTTACTGTGAACTATACATTTAACGAATTATGGTTTTTTAAACGAAAAGTGGATTAAACCGGGAATGGCCGAAAGGGTCTAATGAGTATGATACTTTTTTGAAGGAATATAAATATTATAGCTAACTTTAATAGAAAGAGATATGAAGATCAAAGTTTTATTACTAGCGCTTGGATGTACTATGGGTACGTTAGGCGCTTATGCGCAGAAAGGAGTAGATAATGGTACACAGTTCGGTTCCGGTGAGGATAGCGTGCGTTGTATTACCAATATCAGCTTGTTCGTTCCTTATGCGAAAGCCGGAAACTTCAAAGACGCCTTTGATTTCTGGAAGATCGTGTACGATGAGTGTCCTGCCGCTACAAAAGATATCTATTTGTACGGTGTGAAAATTATGGGCTGGAAGATCGCCCAAGAGAAAGATCCCGCTAAGAAGAAAGCTCTTATTGATGATTTGATGTCGGTTTATGACAAGCGTGTTAAATACTTTGGTAACGATCGTAAATATGGAAAAGATTGGATCGTGGCTCGAAAAGTGCAAGATTATTTAGCGCAAACTGGCGATAATGCCGACTATAATCAGGCCTATACTTGGTTGAAGGAGATCGTTGATGAGAAAGGTGCTGATACGGAGGCTCTAGGTCTCTCCTTGTTTAGTTTCTCTTCTATGAAGAAAATGGTTAACGATCCGAACTTCAAAGAGCAGTATATTCAAGATTATTTGAAGGTTTCTGGTGGCTTGGATGCTCAGTTAAAAGCAGCGCAGGCTGCAAACAATCAAAAAGAAGTGAATGCCTTGACCGCATATAAGAGTGGTGTTGATAATGCCTTTGCGAATAGTGGTGCTGCCGATTGCGAGACTTTGCAGAATTTGTATGCTGCTAAGATCGAGGAGAATAAGGAAAACTTACCTTATTTGAAAGAGACTATATCCTTGTTGAGAAGAACAGGTTGCCAAGAAATCGAGGCTTACTTTTTGGCATCAGACTATGCTTATCGTCAAGAACCTAGTGCCGAGGCTGCTGTTGGGCTAGGAAAGAAAGCCGTTAAGATAAAGGATTATGATACGGCTATTAAATACTTTGATGAGGCTGCGAATTTAGAAACGGATGCGACTTCAAAAGCTGATGATTATTATATGATCGCATTGTTGCTGTTTGAGCAAAATGCTTATTCAAAGGCTAGACAATATTGCCAGAAAGCTTTGGAGGCAAATCCTAATTATGGCAATGCCTATTTATTGATCGGTAAGATGTATGCCGCTACTTCCAAGTCTGTTTTCCCGAACGACGGAGTGTTGGCAAGAGCTGCTTATAATGCCGCTATCGATAAATTTGAGAAAGCGAAACAGGTAGATCCGAGTGTTGCTGAAGAGGCTAATACTTTGATATCATCTTATCGTGCTCACCTTCCTTCTACGGAGGAGATCTTTATGCACCCGGACTTGGAGAAGGGTAAACCTTTCACTGTCGGTGGTTGGATCGGAGAGCGTACAACGATTCGGTAATTATGATAGGAAATCGTTTTCATTGTAAAACGGAAAATATGGGCATAACAACTACCTTCGTGGTGGTTGTTATGCTTCTTTTGTTTTCTGCCTCTTGCAGTAAGGAGCATAAGGAGGTGGTTGATGTTGAGTTTGATCCGGACAAGACTTATACGATGAAGGCTACGGATGTGTCATCCTTGATCTCCGATTCTGGTATCACGAGATATCGCTTGAAAGCGAAAGAGTGGCAGATTTACGGGAAGGCGGCGGAACCCCATTGGTATTTCCCGGAGGGGATCTACGTGGAGAAGTTCGATACCTTATTCCAGACAGAAGCGAGTATTAAGGCGGATACTGCCTATTATTATGATAAAAAAGGGCTTTGGGAGCTGATCGGTAATGTTGAGGTGGAAAGTCTGCAAGGGGAGCATTTTGAGACTTCCCAATTGTTCTGGGACCAGAAGCAAGAGAAGGTTTATTCTGATAAGTTTATGCGTATCGAGCAAGAAGATAAGATCATAACAGGCATAGGTTTTGAGTCGAACCAAGATATGACTCAATATAAGATATTTAACTCACAAGGTATTTTCCCGGTGAGCGATGCTCCGGCCGATACGACACGGACAGCTCAGGGGGATAGTGCCCAGGTAGATGTGTCACAAATAGATTCAATAAAAAGTAATTAGGGTGGGGACGCTGACTTACATTTTAATTTCCCTCGCATTTTCCGCATTCTTTTCCGGGATGGAGATCGCTTTTATCTCCTCCAATAAGCTTCGTTTCGAGCTGGATAAGAAGGAACGTAGTCTATCCAGTAAGATACTGGGTATTTTCTATCGTAATCCAAATTTGTTTATCTCTACCATGTTGGTAGGAAATAATATCGCATTGGTCGTTTATGGTCTTCAGATGGCAATCGTGCTGGAGCCGTTTATAGCCAAGGTTGTTGCGAATGAGGTATTGATCGTTTTTATCCAATCCGTGATATCTACGATCTTGATCTTGTTTGCCGGGGAGTTTATTCCCAAGACCATATTTAAGTTGAATCCAAATTTATCACTCAATATATTTGCGATACCATTATTTATTATATATATCATCCTGTATCCGGTCTCCAAGTTCTCATCCCTGCTATCTTTTTTGATTTTGAAGTTAGGGGGTGTGAAGAACTTGAAAAGTTCACCTCAGGCATTGGGCAAGATAGACTTGGATTATTTTATACAACAAAGTCTGGAGGATGCGCCACAAAATTCAGATATGGATACGGAGGTTAAGATTTTCCAGAATGCCTTAGACTTCTCGAATGTCCGTTTGAGGGATTGTATCGTGCCCCGGACGGAGATTGTAGCCTGTGATACGTCGGCTACGATAGAGGAATTGCGTTCTAAGTTTATCGAGACAGGACTTTCGAAGATATTGGTGTATAACGAGAATATTGACGATATTATCGGGTATATCCATTCTTCCGAGCTTTTCAAGAATCCGGAGGATTGGACCCAGCATATCCGTAGCGTATCGATCGTTCCGGAGACGATGGCGGCGAATAAACTGATGAAACTGCTGATGCAAGAGAAGAAGAGCTTAGCTGTTGTCGTGGATGAGTTTGGCGGTACGTCGGGTATCGTGACACTTGAGGATTTGGTGGAGGAGATTTTCGGAGAGATTGAGGACGAGCACGATATGAAGTCGCATGTGGCTAAAAAAGTATCGGACAATGAGTATTTGCTGTCGGGTAGAATGGAGATTGATACTTTGAACGAAATGTTCGGGTTGGATCTTCCGGAGTCGGATGATTATGTCACCATCGCCGGTTTTATCTTGCACTTCTATCAAAAATTCCCGAAATTGAACGAGACTGTCCAGATCGATAAATATTCGTTTAAGATAATCAAAGTAACGGCTACGAAGATCGAACTTGTACGTATGAAAGTAGGGATTTGATAAAAAAAAGGATTATATGCTGTGGAATTTCCTTTTTTTCATATCTTTGTGCCCTTAAAATGTGAAATAATAAACTTTAAAAAATAATAAAGATAAATGGCTACGCTGGAAAAAATTAGAAGCAAAGCAGGACTGCTGGTACTCGTGGTGGGTTTGGCATTGTTCGCTTTTATCATTGGAGACTTTTTAAACTCTGGTTCTACTTATTTTAGGCAATCACAGGAACGGATCGCCGAGATTGATGGAGAGGTTGTAAAAATTCAAGATTATCAAGGTCGCGTTGATGAGATGGCCGAGATGTATAAGATGCAATCCGGTTCAGCCAGCCTGCCCGAGGAATATATGACACAGATTCGCCAGTCCGTATTCGATGCGATGGTACAAGAGGTCGTGTTGGACGAGGCTACTGCTAAATTAGGTATGGGAGTAAGTCCGGAAGAATTGTTTGATATGGTTCAAGGTGAGAATATCTCTCCGTTGATCCAACAAATGCAAATGTTTACGAATCCTCAGACTGGTGCTTTTGATAAGGCCGCTTTGTTGAATTTCTTGAAACAAATCGATTCCGATAATATCGCTAGCTATCCGGCAGATCAACAGGCACAGCTGATTCAAGCTAAGAACTTCTGGTTGTTCTGGGAGAAGAACATCAAACGTCAACGTTTGGAGCAAAAATATACGACATTATTGAGCAAGGCTATTTCAGCGAATTCATTGGACGCTAAGGAAGCTTATAATGATAATGCCGAGAATTCGGATATCATTTATGCTATGCAATCATATGCTACGATTCCGGATTCAACGATTGAGGTAAGCAAGAGCGAGATCGAGAAATTGTATAACCAACGCAAGGAGCTTTATAAACAAAAAGAATCTAAGGTGATTAAATATATCGCCGTAGATATCCGTCCGAGTAAAGAGGATTATGATAAGGCACAGGCCGAGATCGAGAGCTTGAAAGAGGAGCTGGCTACGTCTGAAAGAGTGGCTGATGTAGTAAACGAGAACTCTGAGGTTCCTTATGTTGACGCTTTCTTCACGGAGAAGGCTTTGGATCCGGAGATGAAACAATTCGCTACGACTTCTGAGGTTGGCGCTGTTTATGGTCCTGTATTCGAGAATGACAAATACAGAATGTTTAAGCTAGTCGATAAGACGGTCGCTCCGGACTCAGTAAAAGTTAGCCACATCATGTTGGCCGGTAAATCTGAGGCTGAGACAACAGCTTTGGCTGATAGCTTGATGGGGGCGTTGAAAGGTGGCGCTAATTTTGCTGAATTAGCTAAGAAATACTCAGCAGACCAAGCCGCCGAGAATGGTGGTGAACTAGGTTGGTTTACAGAGGTTACCGCTTTGAGAGGTGTGAATGATGATTTTAAGAAGGCTGTCTTCTCAACTCCATTGAATGAGGTAGCGGTTGTGAAATCTTTATATGGTACTCACCTTGTAAAAGTAACAGAGAAAACAGGAAATGTTGAAAAATATAAGATCGCAGATATTGACATGACTGTATCTCCTAGCTCTAAGACCTATAGCAACATCTACAATGAGTTGAATCAGTTCGTATCGAAGAACAACTCTATGGCTAAATTGGAGGAGAATGCGAAGGAAGCCGGTTATAACTTGATTTCAGGTGCAACGGTTACTACAGATGATCAGTTGTTAGGTTCTATCAAGAATTCACGTCCGGTAATTCGTTGGGCGTTCCAGAACGATAAAGGTTCTATCTCTGAGATCTTCGAGTGTAGTGATAAATTTGTCGTGGCTGCTGTAGAAGGAAGTATTTCCGAGGGGTATCGTCCGGTTGATATGGTCGCTCCGGCTTTGAGAGCTGAATTGGCTGCCCAGAAGAAAGGCGATAAGATCGCTCAGGAATTGGCTGCTAAGAATTTAACTTCAGTTGAGGCATATGCTGAAACGATGGGTTCTTCTGTAGACTCTGTGAAGTTCGTGAACTTTGGTACTCGCCGTATCGCTGGTATCGGTATCGAACCGAACTTGAACGCTATGGTTTCTATGGCTCAAGTTGACCAAGTAAGTGCTCCGGTTAAAGGTAACAACGGTGTATATGTGTTCAAGGTATACGCAAGAAATAAAGATGGTAAGGAGTTCAACGAGGCTGAGGAAATCCGTGCGTTGGATGCTTCGAACGCGTATCGTGTAGGATTCCAAGCTATCCAATCTATGGTCAACAACGCTAAGGTGGAAGACAACCGTATCCGTTTCTATTAATAAAGAGTATTTATACTTAAGATAAAAAAGATCCCCTGTTTTGTCGTCAAGATATATTTATTTTGACGGCAAAACAGGGGATCTTTATTTTGTGGAATATTTCTCGTACTTTCGCGAATAAGAAAATATCGATAGCATGGTTGACAAAAGACAATTATTAGGGATGACCTTGGAGGAACTGAAAGGTGTAGCGTCTGAGGTGGGTCTTCCCGCATATGCGGCTAAGCAAATGGCCGATTGGATTTATAAGAAGAAAATAACCCGGATTTCGGAGATGACAAATATAGCGGTAGCCAAACGTGCTTTATTAGAGGATTCATTCGAGATCGGGGCTTATCCGCCATCTGAGTATCAAAAGTCGAAAGACGGTACGATCAAATATCTATATGCTGCCGGACCGGGGCGTTTTGTTGAGTCTGTTTATATTCCTACGGATGATCGGGCGACTCTTTGCGTCTCTTCTCAAGTCGGATGCAAAATGAATTGCTTGTTTTGTATGACAGGAAAACAAGGTTTCACGGCAAACCTGACAGCGAACCAAATATTGAACCAGATCCAGTCTTTGCCGGAAAACGATTCATTGACGAATATCGTTTTCATGGGAATGGGGGAGCCACTGGATAACGTAGACGAGCTTTTCAAGGTTTTGGAAATACTCACGGCCCCGTATGGATATGCGTGGAGCCCGAAGCGTATCACGGTTTCAACCATCGGTGTGACGAAAGGCTTGAAACGCTTTTTAGAGGAGAGCGAATGTCATCTGGCCGTAAGTCTGCACTCGCCCTATCCTATGGAACGTCTTTCCTTGATGCCGGTTGAAAAGGCATTCCCAGCGAGGGAGGTGATCGATTTAATCAAACAATATGATTTTTCGCATCAACGACGTGTCTCTTTTGAGTACATTGTTTTTAAAAATTTGAACGATAGCTTGAAACATGCCGAAGCTTTGAGTTGTTTATTAGGTGGAATTCCTTGTCGGGTAAACTTGATCCGTTTTCATGCGATACCGAATGTGTCTTTAGAGACTTCCGATATCGCTAAAATGGAGGCGTTCCGGGATTTCTTAAACGCCAAAGGAGTTGTATGTACGATAAGGGCATCACGAGGGGAGGATATTTTCGCCGCTTGTGGAATGCTTTCTACCGCAAAAAATGTTACATTTGTATAATATAAAACACACGGGTATGAAAACACGTTCTTTATTCATCGGTATGTTGCTGCTTCTTGTTTTGATGGGAGCATGTAATTCGGGTTCTGTGATGACTCAAGCTACGGGCTTCGCATATGAGGTTGTCGTGGTTATGGATCAAAAGGATTGGAAAGGCCCTGCGGGAGAAGCCATAAAGTCTGAGTTGGCCTCTTCGGTGCCCGGACTTCCGCAAGCCGAGCCTTCTTTGAAGATTACCTACGTACAACCAAAGGATTTTACAGGTCTGTTACGGTATGTAAGGAATATATTAGTGGTTACGATAGATCCCACCGCTTATACGAAAGTTTCTGTAGGCTACGAGAATAATGTCTGGGCTAGAGGGCAGGTGGTTGTTTCGCTGAAAGCTCCTAATACGGAGTCGATCGTCGAGTATTCAAAGACCCATGAGAAGGCGTTGGTCGATTTCTTCGTAAAGGTGGAGATGAATCGTGCGATAGAGCAATTACAAAAGGAATATAGTATGGTGGTTATGGATAACCTGAAAAGCGACCTGAACGTGATGTTAAACGCTCCGGCAAACTTCACGTACTATAAGGATACGACAGATTTCTTCTGGTCTTCCAATAACGCTAACACAGGCCGTATGGACTTAATCGTATATACTTTCCCTTATACTGATCCGAATACGTTTACGGAGGAATATCTGGTCGCTAAACGAGATTCTGTATTGAAGGCGAATCTGCCGGGTTCGTTCCCGGGTTCCTATATGCAAACAGAAACGCGTGCGGGAGTGGAGTATACGCCAATAACCTTAAATGGTAAATATTGCGGCGTGATGCGCGGTTTGTGGAGAATGCAAGGCGATATGATGGGAGGCCCGTTCGTAAGCCACACCCGCTTGGATGAAAAGAATCATCGTGTGGTTGTAGCCGAGGGATTTGTGTATGCTCCGGAGACAGACAAGCGTAATTTCATGCGTAGAATAGAAGCTGCCTTATTTACGTTACGTTTGCCGGGTGAATTTGATGAACCGGTAACTGAGACATTAGATATCCCAAAAGAGAAAAAGTAATAAACAAACAAAATATATGGAAGAACGACTGATTAAAGTGGGGATCACCCACGGAGATATAAATGGTATCGGCTATGAGGTGATATTAAAGACCTTTTCCGATACCCGCATGGCGGAGCTTTGCACGCCGATTATCTATGGCTCGTCCAAGATAGCCGCTTATCACCGGAAGGCATTGGAGCTTCCTCCTATCAATATGAATATTATTTCACATGCGGAGGATGCGGGAGTAAACCGGGTGAACATTATTAACTGCGTGGAGGACGAGATCAAGGTGGAGTTGTCGAAATCTACGCCGGTTGCCGGTGAGTCGGCTTTCAAGGCGTTGGAAGCGGCAGTTACGGATATGAAGCGGGGAGTAGTGGATGTACTGCTTACCGCCCCGATCAATAAACATAATATCCAGAACGAGGATTTTCATTTTCCTGGGCATACTGAGTATTTGGAGAAATGCTTCGGTGGCTTGGATAAAAAAGCCTTGATGATCTTGATGAAAGATGATCTTCGTGTCGCTTTGGTGACGGGGCATATTCCATTGTCGCAAGTTGCGTCTTCCCTCAACGTGGGCGATATCGTGAATAAGCTGCGTATTTTCAATCAGTCGTTAAAGCAAGACTTCGGTATTGTGAAGCCACGTATCGCGGTTCTTTCCTTAAACCCTCATGCCGGTGATGCCGGATTGCTGGGTACGGAAGAGGAGACGATTATCATACCGGCAATGCAAGAGGCCGAGAAAAAAGGCGTAATGTCATTTGGCCCTTATGCGGCTGACGGTTTCTTTGGTTCGCAGATGTATGATAAGTTTGATGGTGTCTTAGCGATGTATCATGACCAAGGGTTGGCTCCTTTCAAGACTTTGGCGATGGATGACGGAGTGAATTATACGGCTGGATTGCCGATCGTACGTACCTCTCCGGCCCATGGAACCGCTTATGACATCGCCGGGCAGAACGTGGCCTCGGAAGAGTCGTTCCGTCAAGCCTTGTATACGGCATTGGATATCTACCGGAACCGGTTGCGTTATCAGGAGGCTACCGCCAATCCGTTGCGTAAGCAATATTTCGATAGGGGGGGAGATAATGAGAAACTGGACTTGACGAAAGAGGACGATACGGACGGATTATAGTAGATCTTTCCTGACAAGTTTCAATAAATACATAAAATGTCATGTTAATAACGAATGGATGTTATTGACATGACATTTTTGTATGGGGCGTGGGACGCTTTTTGGTTTTAAACTTTTAAGATAGGAAAAGTTTGCGTAAGTTTGCGGTTTAAAACGAAAATTACGATTATGTTTAAAGACAAAACGATAGTATATACATCCGGGACGTTTGATATGTTCCATTATAATCATCTTAGGATGATCAATTACGCCCGTAGTTTGGCGGATATATTGATCGTCGGGGTTAGTACAGATGAGTTGGTCTCTTCTTATAAAGCGAAGCCGATCATTCCGTTCCATGAACGTTTGCAGATCATCGAGGCGTTGAAGACTCCCGATATCGTTATTCCACAACATTCCTTGGATCATACGGAAATCGTGAAGAAGCTGAATATCGACGCTTTCGTGGTAGGTGATGACTGGTTCGGAAAGTACGACTATCTGAAGGATTTAGGTGTTCAGGTATTTTATTTCCCTTACGGAACGGGGGTTTCCTCCTCGAATCTGAAAAAAACGATACATGATTCTTATGAGGCGAATCTGACAACCCAACGTCAGGCGAAGCCGGAAACAGTGAAAGGATCTGCCGCTAAATAACGATCAGTTTCATGGATAAATTTATTTTAATTACCGGTGGGACAAAAGGGATAGGAAAGGCGGTAGCGTCCTGTTTAGGAAAGGCCGGATATAACCTTATACTGACTTATGCTTCCGACCAAGCGGCGGCCGAGGAGGTACGTAGCGAGTTGGTGGGGCGTTTCGATATACAGGTTTCTATTCTGCGGGCCGATATCTCGGATCGGAATACGATCGGGGTTATCGATTCTTTCTTGGAGGAGAATAGGCTACGTTTGGACGGCCTTGTGTTCAATGCGGGAATGACCTGTCGGGATCCTTTTGAGGAACTTTCATTCGAGGATTGGGAACGGGTTTTCTTTGCTAATATCCATTTCCCGGTCTTCCTTTTACAGAAGATTGTTGGACGGATTAATAAGGGGGGAAGTATCGTGTTTACGGGTTCCTTGATGGGAATACAGCCTCATTCGGTATCCTTGGCATATGGGGTGACGAAAAGTGCTGTTCATGCGCTGGTCAAAAACATGGTGAAGTTCTTAGTTCCCTATGAACTGCGTGTGAATGCCGTGGCTCCCGGTTTTGTTGATACGGAATGGCAGAAAACAAAGCCTGCCGAGATCCGTCGGAATATAGAGAACAAGGTCTCTTTGGGACGGTTCTGCGACCCGGATGAATTGGCGGAAGTTTATAAAATGTTGATAGAGAATAGTTATTTTAATGGCGAGGTAGTCGTTGTGGATGGCGGTTACTCGTATAAATAAGAAACAAATGAGCGAGTTGGATAAGGAATACGAGGCATCGTTAAAGTCGATAGAAACAGAAAATAAGATAGACCGAATTTTTTATCGTCCGATAGGATTTCGTATTGCTCGTATGTTGCGAGGCACAGGGATTACCCCGAATATGATTACGGTTATCTCGATCTTCGTGGGTGCGGCGGTCGGATTTATGTTTTATCACGATAATTTGACATATAATATCTGCGGTATATTATTGTTGGTATTTGCCAATATCCTCGACTGCGTGGATGGGCAGCTGGCACGTCTTACAGGGATCAAGTCCGCTATCGGGCGTATCTTGGACGGATTCGCCGGGGATATCTGGTTCGCTTCGATCTATGTCGGATTCGCTCTTCGTTTGTCTCATGATTACGGTACGGATTGGTTCTTTGCCTTGGCGGTCTTATCCGGTCTGTCTCATTTAGTCCAAGCGAATATCACGGATTATTATAAGACGCTTCACCTTTATTTTATCAGTAAGGATAAAGGATCGGAGTTTCAGTCTTTGGAACAGGTGGAGGCGAAACATAAGGAGATGAAGTATGGCATTAACAAGTTTTTCTACTTCTTATATCGTTGGTATACGATGTTGCAAGTGAAGGCTACGCCTACCTTACAGAGTATGTTACAAAATTTGCATGCGAAGTATGGGGATAATATTCCGGAGAATATCCGTGTGGACTTTCGTAAACAGAGTCGTCATTTAATGCGTTACATAGACTTGTTGACCTTTAATGGCCGGACGATGGTTATGTTTGTGATCGTACTAACGGGACAGGTCTGGGCTTATTACCTATACGAGATCATCGTGTTGAACATCGTACTAGCGATAGTGATGAGGAAACACGAGAAGATGTGTGCCTCGTTTTTAGGATAAAGTATGAAGAAGAGTGTTGTTGACATTTACGATTTGCAAGAGATGGCCCCGTTCTTCAAGGGGCGAGTGGGGACATGGTTGGGTAAGTTGCTGATAAAGTGCTTACGTGTGGATCTGGTTAATAAGGTACATGCCCGGAATTGTCATTTACGGGGCGCTGAGTTTACTTCCGCTTTATTGCATGACCCCATTATCGATCTCAGCTATGAGGTTCATAATAAAGAGATTTTAGATCATCTGCCGGAAGGGGCTTTTGTTACCGTTTCCAACCATCCGATCGGGTCGTTGGATGGAATCATGCTGATTGATATTTTCGCTTCCCGCCGTCCGGACTTTAAGGTGATGGTGAACGGCATCTTGACCAAGATCGGGGCGATGGAGGATAATTTCATATCCGTGGTGCCCGATTCCCACAAGCGAGGGGCGAATCCGGCGAATGTCAATGGCGTGCGACTATCCCTGCAACGCCTGAAAGAAGGTCATCCGATGGGTTTCTTCCCTGCTGGAGCGATCTCATTTTATAATAAAAAAGAGAAACAGGTACGGGATTTATCGTGGGCGCATAGCGTGATCCGCTTAGTTCGTAAGGCGAAAGCACCGGTATACCCTGTTTATTTTGATTTCCAAAATACCCATTTTTTCTATTGGCTAGGGAATATCAGCTGGCAAATACGTACCTTGCGTATTCCTACAGAGGCTTTCAATAAGCGTGGAAAGAAAGCGGATGTATATATCGGTGAGCCTATCTCGCCGGAAGAGATCGCCGCCATCCCGGAAGACAAGGATCTTGCCGAGTTCTTGTATAAACGTACATATGGTGCTAAAAAATAAGAAACGACCGATAGAATCTGTTATCAATAGTGGTAGTTTGAATTAAGATTTGTAATTTTGGCAGAGTAACTGAAATAATTACAGATTTTAAAAGTGAAAGAGTGATGAAGGTTGATGTACAACAGATAAAACAGCGTTTTGGGATTATTGGTAATAACCCGGGATTAAATCGTGCGATCGACGTTGCGCTTCAAGTAGCGCCAACCGACTTATCTGTTCTTATTACAGGAGAGAGTGGAGTAGGAAAGGAGACTTTCCCGCAAATTATTCACCAGAACAGTCAGCGTAAGCATGGACAATATATAGCCGTAAACTGTGGCGCCATTCCGGAAGGGACGATAGATTCGGAGCTCTTCGGGCACGAGAAAGGTTCTTTTACCGGGGCGTTGGCCGACCGTAAAGGGTATTTCGAGGTAGCGGACGGTGGAACGATCTTCTTGGATGAGGTAGGAGAGTTGCCAACTCCTACGCAAGCACGCTTGCTTCGTGTGTTGGAGACGGGTGAGTTTATCAAGGTCGGTTCCTCTAAGGTACAGAAGACGAACGTTCGTATCGTTGCCGCTACGAACGTGAATTTAGTGCAGGCGGTTTCGGAAGGTAAATTCCGTGAGGATTTGTACTATCGTTTGAATACTGTGCCTATTCAAGTGCCTCCCTTGCGGGAGCGTCCGGAAGATATCGTCTTATTATTTCGTAAGTTCGCCAGTGATTGCGCCGAGAAATACCGGATGCCGCCGATCCGCTTGGATGATGAGGCCCGTCAATTATTGGTTTCTTACCGTTGGCCGGGTAACGTGCGTGAATTGAAAAACATCACGGAACGTATCTCCGTGATCGAGGAGACACGGGATATAACGGCGGATGTCCTGCGCCTTTATCTGCCGAACGTGAATGTTGAGAAATATCCGGTATTGGTGAAACAAGATCCGGATCAAAAGATATTTAACAGCGAGCGGGAGATCCTTTATCAAGTCTTGTTCGATATGAAAAAGGACGTGAACGAGCTAAAGAAATTAGTGCATGATATCATGGGAGGGAATATCCCGATGCCAACGGTGGCAGACGATACCCCTTATGCGCATCCGATCCATCCGGCGGCGGTTCATGCCATGCACCCGACGATCCAAGATGCCGAGGATGTGGAAGAGGAGACTTTATCCTTGGAAGAGGTGGAGAAGGAGATGATCCGTAAGGCTTTGGAGAAGCATAACGGGCGACGGAAGAACGCGGCAGCCGACTTGAAGATATCGGAGCGTACGTTATATCGAAAAATCAAGGAATACAATTTGGAATAAAAATATGCTAAAGAAGATTGTCAACATACGTTTGTCGGCAGCCAATTGGCTTATACTCTCATTTTTGACGGTATTGGCTACGGCTTGCTCTATTTCCTATAAGTTTAATGGAGCCTCTATCGATTATACGAAGGTGAAGACCATTACGATTCGTGACTTCACGAACCAAGCTCCCTACGTGAATCCGACCCTTGCGCCGCAGTTTACGGAGGATTTGAAGGATATTTACATCCGTCAGACTCGTCTGCAACTGGTTCCGAGCAATGGCGACCTTGAGTTGGAGGGTGAGATCACTGGTTACGATTTCGCTCCAATGGCCGTGAAGGAGGATGCTATCGCCTCGCAGACGAGGTTGACGATCACGGTGCGGGTTCGTTACTCCAACCGGGTTAACCCGGATGAGGATTTTGAGCAGTCGTTCTCCGCTTACCGCGAGTTCGACAGTAACTTGATGCCGCAGCAGGTAGAGGGAACATTATGCGAGGAAATCATAGAGGAAATAGTAGACCAAATCTATAACGCTACGGTTGCCAATTGGTAGAATGAGGGCGGAGGATTTATATCGTTTGATGGAGGAGCCTTCGGAATTGACCGAGGGGACTCTTCTTGAGTTGCGACGAATCGTGGAGGATTACCCGTATTTTCAAGTGGCACGGATGTTGTATCTAAAGAATCTGGCCGTATTAAATGATATGAGTTTTACCTCGGAGCTGGAGAAGATGGCGATATTCTTGCCGGACCGGAAAAAGCTGTTCCAACTGATAGAGGGAGATAAATATGGCTTGAACTCCCGTGTGGAGCATGAGCCGGATATGCGAAAAGAGGATACTTTCTCCTTGATAGACGCATTCCTCTCTAACCGTAACGAGGAACCGGAGCCTAAGAAAGAAGCGCCGTTCCTGTTCCAGCCATCGGTATCGTCAGATTATATGTTTTGGTCATTATCGAAAGAGGAAGAAGAGAAGCCATCTGGAGAGGATGCGGAGAATAGGCTTCGACATCACGACTTGATCGATTCGTTCATTAAAAATGACCAACAGCGTATGCCGGGTAGCGGGCTGGAGATCCGTGAGGAAACCAGCCGTGCGGAGACTCCAGAGTCGGTGAAAGATTTGGATGATGAGCAGTCCAAATCGCTGGAAGACTCGTGCCTTACGGAAACTTTAGCCCGGATTTATATAAAACAGAAGCGATATGATAAGGCTTTGCAAATTATTAAAAACTTAAGCTTGAAATATCCAGAAAAAAATGTTTACTTTGCAGACCAAATCAGATTTTTGGAAAAGTTGATTATTAACACTAAAAAATAAAACTAAGATGTACGTATTTATTTCTATCTTAATCCTGATTGCCTCTATACTATTAATCTTGATCGTGTTGATCCAGAACTCAAAAGGTGGAGGTTTGGCTTCAGGATTCTCTTCTTCTAACCAAATCATGGGTGTACGTAAGACCACAGACTTTTTGGAGAAAGCTACTTGGAGTTTGGCGGGTGCCGTAATCGTACTGAGTATCGTGATTACCGCATTTATCCCCAGAGCGGAGCATGCCGCTCAATCTGAGATCAAGCAACAAGTAAACGACGCTATCTCTATCGATCCGAATACGATCGCTCCGGACTTTGGTACGGCTCAACAACCGGCAGTTCCGGCAGAGGAAACTCCCGCTACTACTACACCTGCGGAGGAAAGCAACAGATAAGAATCTTATTTGAAAACAATATAGAAGTCATGTCCACTAACAATGGATGTGACTTTTTTTTGTGCTACTTTAAGTGTAAGCTTCTTTAGGTCTTGATCTTTTCACCTATGTGAAAAGATAGTATCACAAGGGTGAAAAGATCGTATCACGTATATGAAAAGATCGTTTCATCTTTGTGAGACGATTATTGCGAATAGGGGCTTCTATCTCTTCATAGAAAGAAATGATCAGTTAAGTGGAATATTGTTCGTATATTTGTAGATAATAATAGTAATAAGTATAAATACTCAGATATGGATATGATAAATTTTGATGGGTTGTTGATCGGTATCGTTACATTTTTGATTATCGGTCTGTTTCATCCGGTAGTCGTGAAGGCCGAGTATTATTGGGGGACGAAATGCTGGTGGATATTCCTTGTCTTAGGGATTTTAGGAGTGATAGCCTCCCTGTTTATAGACAGCGTGTTTGTGTCCGCTATTTGCGGCGTATTCGCCTTCTCATCGTTCTGGACGATCAAGGAGATTTTCGAGCAGGAGGAGCGTGTGCAGAAAGGTTGGTTCCCTAGAAATCCGAAAAGAAAATACCCTTGGGACGATAGTGAGGTGAAATGAATTCTTTTCGTATCTTTGCGCTCGTGAAAGCGATATAAAAGCAATAAAGCTATGAAGACAAAGAGAAAAAAGCAAGATCCGTTAGTCGAGTACATAAAGGCTAACCGGAAAGGCAGTCGTGAGGCCGAGTTAGAAAACCACGGCAGGCCGGTCAGTCATAACCGGATTCATGTATCGAAGAAAGTTTATAATCGTAAAAGAATGAAGGCAGATGCCCAGAGGCATCTGCCTTATTTGTTTTTAGTGGCCTAAAAGGAGACCTTAGTTCGCTGTATTGTTATTGATCGGTGTCTTTTCCTTGAACCACTCCACTAGTATCCCATTCTTGAAGCTTAGGATGTAGTAGCCTTCAGAGTAGTCGGCTATCGTCATGGTTACCGTCTTATAACTGATACTCTCTATGGGGCCGTCCGGGGTTATTCGTGCGCCAGCCGACTCAAAATCCTTTCCTAGTATCGATATAACCTTTTGCTTGGTCATCCCTAGCTCTATCTTATGCATCCGGTTGTCCATTTTATAAGGATTCATTACCGTAGCGCATCCTATCAATAAGAACATTGTCAGCAACACGTATACCCCTTTCACCATCTTCATCTCTCTTTTTGTTATTTGTTGTATTGGGGGCTAAAGTAGACATTATGGCTCACCCGATAAACCTGGGG